>TARA_R100001369_G_scaffold92820_1_pt1 | contig 10076 bp, 9 predicted proteins | sample TARA_R100001369 | Tara Oceans TARA_R100001369 (sample SAMEA2621528) | marine metagenome | biome: marine biome (ENVO:00000447); feature: surface water layer (ENVO:00002042); material: "saline water (ENVO:00002010), including plankton (ENVO:xxxxxxxx)" | depth 5 m | reverse complement strand
GTTCACGAGTCAAACTTAATATCTTAAAAGCACTTTTAATTTTCACAGAATATGATCCCAAGACCATTACTACTTACTGCTACCAAGGCATCGCTATAAAAGCGGCTAAATTCAAAATATCAACCTCCCCCAATACCGGGCTAGTTATAAACTAAATATAGTAAAATAAGACCGTATTACTTAACTGTATTAAAAAGAAAATCCCACCTCATTCCTGTTTACGGAATTTAAGATGGGATTAATACTTATTATTCTAAGCCTTTAATTATGCCTTTCCCTTTTTTTTTGTAAAGCATATTTGCCTTGAGTTTTACCAAATAGTCATCAAGATCTCTTTTCACCTCACCGGACATTAGATATAGTCCGATGATGTTTGGAAAGGACATGGCCAAAATCATCATGTCCGAAAAATCCAATACCGCTCCTAAACTTACAGATGCACCTACCACCACAAAAACTAGAAACAACATCTTATATACAAACTCTACTTTTTTACTTTTTCCAAAAAGATAGGTCCAAGCCCTCATCCCATAATAGGACCAGGAAATCATGGTTGAAAATGCAAACAAGAATACCGCTAAGGCCAATACATATGGAAACCATGAAAGCACACTTCCAAAGGCATCAGATGTTAATTGGGCGCCTGCCATTCCCTCTACTTCGTGCATTCCAGTAAATATTAAAACCAAGGCGGTTAAAGTACAAACCACGACCGTATCTATAAACGGCTCCATGAGCGCCACAAAACCTTCTGAGGGCGGATGGTTTGTCTTCGCCGTACTATGCGCTATTGCGGCGGAACCAACCCCGGCCTCGTTGGAGAACGCGGCCCGCTGAAAACCAACGATCAAAACGCCTATAACACCCCCTTTGAGTGCACTTGGGCTAAAAGCCCCATCCACTATGGCCGCAAATGCAGGGCCAATATTTTCTATATTGATGATGATTACCGTTAAGGCGGCCAAAATATAAATAGAAGCCATAATTGGAACTACCCTTCCGGTTACATTGGCAATACTATTAATTCCACCAATAATTACCACCCCTACAAGAATTGCCGTAATTACCCCAAACCAAAACCCATTGCCCTGTAATGCTGGGAATTGACCTGAAAGCTGTTCAAAAGATTGATTGGCCTGAAACATATTTCCACCTCCAAAGGAAGCCCCCACAGCCAATACGGCAAACAGACCGGCAAGCGCCTTACCTAAACCTTTTAGATTCCTTTTCTCCAGACCATAGCGCAAATAGTTCATTGGACCTCCAAAAACACGTCCATCAGGAAGTATATTACGGTATTTAACCCCTAATGTACACTCCACAAATTTGGAAGACATTCCCAAAAGACCGCAGACAATCATCCAAAAAGTTGCACCTGCACCACCTAGGGAAACGGCCACCCCTACCCCAGCAATATTACCAAGTCCCACCGTACCGGAAACTGCAGTCGCCAAGGCTTGAAAATGTGTCACTTGTCCTGGGGCATCCGGATCGTCATATTTACCTTTGGCCAAATCAATGGAATGTCTAAATCCTCTAAAATTGATAAAGCCCATTCTCAACGTAAAGAAAATAGCGCCTATTACCAACCAAATTACGATAAACGGAATAGCCTTTTGTTGTGGATCACCATTGGGATGGGTTATAATGACAGGCTCATCATACTTCACCTCTGCCAAAAAATGAGCTCCTTGCTCAATTACGTGTTCTGTATTCTCCGAATTATATATCACCCCACCTTCCTTGGCCAAATATTTTAATTGACCGCTGACGGGTGTAGTTATTGTTTCGGTAGTACCATTACTTTTGGAGATAATTGCAATATCGTCCCCTTTTTTTACTTTTTGACCTTCGGGCTTCAACCATTCCTTTAGAATAAACTTATCCTTAGTTTCGGGTGACCAACCTGGAATCCCAATACGTTTCACATCCGCATATACCACGGGATCATAAATACCAATGGCAGCAAAAGGATCCCAAAATAGAACTGACCCCAATGCACTTACGGCAGGTGTCATAACTCCATTAAAAAATTCAGTAATTGCCTCGGTAGGTACTTTGTAGACCTTGGTAACCTGTAACCCCTTGGCATCGGTAATTGTTACGGTATAAGGAAGGCCTTCTATAAGATTTGTGGCTTGATTGGCTGATAGCGGGGTGTTTTGATTACTCCATTTATACTGATAAGGCGGAGTACCACCGTCAACCTCTAATTTTACGACACCATCATTGATGTTGTTCGAAGGATTGTATATGGACTCCTTTACAATAAGCTCTTGGGAAAATAATACAAACGAAAACAGTAAAAAAATGGAAGATATATATTTCTTCATAAGTAGCTTGAAAAGTTAATTTTGTTGGTTTAGCTTCAAATATCCCGGCAATATCCTAAAAATAATGCTTGGAATCAAATATAATTGTTTCTAAGCTCAATCTATATGGAACATTTCATTTAATTTTTTTATTTGTTCCGGTCTCCCCAATACTATAACCTTACCCTGCGGTTGCAATTTTAAATCGGCCTCTGGGTTAATAATATAATTGCCATTGGGCTCAATATATCCAATTATGGTACAGCCTGTCTTTCTTCTCAAATCTAGATCGCGCAACGAATGGTTGTCTATCTTGGTCATAAAACTTTCTATGGTGACCTCTTCCAAATTGGTAGTGTTTTCCCCATCCGTTGAAAGCTTGTCCATAAAGGTTATAAGGTCAGGTATTACCACTAAGGAGGCCATATGATCCCCTCCTATCTTATCTGGCATAATAACCTTGTCCGCCCCCGCTAACCTTAACTTCTTTTGGGAAGTGATTTGGGAAGCCCTACTGATAATAAATAGGTTTTTGTTCAATTGCCTTGCGGAGAGTACTACAAATAGGTTGGCAGCATCATCTGGCATGGCGGTAATCAGGTATTGGGCCCTATCTATTCCAGCTTCTATCAAAGTATCATCTTCATTGGCGTCGCCTTCAACAAAAAGGATTTCATCTTCAAATTTCTCTATGACTTCCTTATTTTTTTCAATAACCACAAATGACCGGTTATAAGCCTTTAATCTTTCCGCAGCCTGATTTCCATTTCTGCCAAAACCGCAAATAATTACATGATTGCTCAAACTATTGATTTTGTTTTTCACCTTTTTTTTCTTTAGAAGTTGAAGCGCATTTCGACTTAGGATATATTCGGTTATTACCGAAATTGCGAACGCAAATATAAATACACTTGTAACAATTAATAGGACTGTAAATATTTTTGCTTCGGCATCCAACGGACGTACCTCGGAAAAACCAACGGTGGTAACCGTAATAATGGTCATATAAAAGGCGTCTATCCAGGTATAGTCCGATAGGAACCTATATCCGAGTACTCCGAACAACAAGACCATGACCAATAAAGCCAACGCCAAATACATTCGGGAGCGAAAAAGTCTTATCATACTTAAAGATCAAAAACAGAGGTTCTTTTGGTGTAAAGCAAATCCTTTATCCTTAGCCAAAAAGCCATAAACAAATAAAGGGCAAACCCAAAGCCCAAGGTAACGAAGGTAAGATATATAAAGGATGTACGAACTACTCTGGTACGTATGCCCAAACGCTCCGCTATTCGCCTACAAACCTCAAATCCTCTTTTCTGAAAATAATATAGTACCGTATAGAAAATGTTCATGCCTTAAAATTAGGGTTTTCTATTCAATAATTGATGGCCCACAGCACATTGTAAACATTTATTTTTTGTACAGTATTCGTTGTACAGCTGTATTACGGCCTGACTTTCCTTGGCTGAGGGAAAATGTAATTTAAGCGACTTAAACTTAGAAATAACTGTATTGCTTTCTGATGTTATGCCCGAAATAATATCAATGATCTCGTCCGGCACATCTCTTCCCATATGCTTTGCATAACTCAATTTTATAGGAAGAATGGTATTGACAATCAATAGATCCACAAACTTCTTGGTAAGTTTCTTGACATTTCCCTTGGTGACTTTTCCGAAAGTATAATGATTGTCCCAATATTCGCTGGCAGAAACTTTAAAAACCAAATAAATTTCCTCAACACTTTTGGCATTGATAACCATACTAAACAAGTTTTGGTGCAGCACATACAAATTGGCCAACTGGGAAAGTCTGATCGTGGGGAAATTAGACGGGCGCAGTTTAAAAAACTCGGGTTTTTGATGCGGTGGGTCCAAAAAATGGAACTTGGCTTTTAGAAAAGCAAATTCCTTTTTTAAACTATCATAGTATTTATCCCCTACATTATCATCATCCAAAAATCGGGCAAAGCCGTAGAACAAACTTTCCATTTGAAGTATATTGTCCTGTATTTTGCGCACTACCTGGAAAGGAAGCTGATTGGCTATTTCAAAAAATGGCTCACCATTAATTTTGAGTCCAAAATTTTTAAAAAGCAAGACAAAAAATACGCGTTCCCAATCGTTATTGGAGGCCTTTAAAAGCTGTGCCACCAATTCCGTTTTCCTTTCCAAACGTTCAAAATAGAGAACTTCCAACCAATTCTGTAAAACAAAGTCAGAAGTATCACCAATCCCATTTTCGCAATTAATAAATAGTTGCTCTTTGTGAAAAAATAATTTTTGATACTCTTTAAGGAGACCGGACGAGATATAATCCTTAAGTACCAATGTGGGAATAACTGTATTATCACTCCTGAATACGTCACAATCGTCCTCCCAAACTACATGAAGTATTACGTTTTGATAATTGGGGTCTGTTTCATGATTGTGGACATACCAATCAGAAGATTTAATATGCATCTCCACCGTACCTGCCCACAACTGTTCATCTATTTGAATCTTGGCATTAAAAAAATCTGGCCCGGACAAAAGATTATGGGATCCCACGTCCAATATTTGAATGGCTTCATTATTGGAGCCTTTTAAATTCCCCAATTGAAGTTTTTTATACTTCCAAATAAAGTGCAAAAGATCTTCCCGCATAATCCAATGTAAAGAAAAAACCAATACTCCACAAGGTTACATATAGAGTATGATACTTTATGCCAAGAAGTCCGTTAGACCTTAATTACAAAGCCTGCCCTCAAATATGTTATTCCGCTACTTCTCCTTCCCAGTTCATAAACCCGCCTACTAAATTGTAAGCGTTTTCAAAGCCCAACTTGTTCATAATGGCACACGCCTGGCCACTGCGTTGTCCGGACCTACAATAGACGTAGTAGTTCTTACTTTTGTCCAACTTTTCCAGTTCGGCAACAAACTCTTGCCCTAAATAAATATCTATATTGGTTGCATTTGGTATATAACCTTCCTCAACCTCTTCCGGAGTCCTAACATCCAACAAGAAGGCATTCTCGTCGTTTTCAAATTGTTCACTCCACTCCTCTTGTGATAAATCTGCCATTTGTGTTATTCTTTAATTCCCAAAAATAATGCATTTAAAAAAAATCATCCAATATTTAAAGCATAAATATATAAGTAAGCCCTTTACCACAATAAAGTATCCCCTTGTTACCCATAGAAACGAGTACAGTAGTATTTAACAAATTTTTATCACTAACAATGTTGGGGAACTTAATTTAATCCATACATTTGTATATACAATTGTTGTAACGACATGAATGTAGAAAAAATTATAAAAACCGATAAGCAAATTCCTATAACAAGTAGGACTATTATCCATTTAAGTCTTGTTGAAACCAAGATTAACGAGATGATGACCGCGGCACTTAAACCCCATGGCGTATCATTACAGCAGTTTAATGTCTTAAGAATCCTAAGAGGGCAAAAAGGCAAACCCGCCAATCTTTCCACCTTAAACGAAAGAATGGTGACCAAGATGAGCAATACCACTAGATTGGTAGACAAGTTGATACTAAAGGGATATGTAGAACGAATGGTATGCCCCAGCAACCGCAGAAAAGTAGAAATAAATATAACCTCTAATGGTGAAAGCGCATTATCCCTAATGGATTTGGTCATGAAAGAAACCGAGGAAAAATTGTTGGAAAACTTTTCCACGGATGATCTAAGGTCCTTAAATGATTTACTGGATAAATTTTAAAACAATAAAAACTAGTTCAAATAATTAATATATTCAAAACATGAATTCATACATAGACAATTTAAATTGGCGTTATGCCACAAAAAAATTCGACACTTCCAAGAAAGTTTCCCAAGGTGATTTAGATAATTTGTTGGAAGCCACCTCTTTAAGCGCTTCCTCCTACGGTTTGCAACCATATGAAATATTGGTTGTAGAAGATGCTGCATTGAGAGCTAAATTACAACCAGCAGCTTGGGGACAATCCCAAATAACAGAAGCCTCCCACTTAATTGTATTGGCCAACCAGTCCACTTTTGGGGAAGAATTGGTAGATAATTATTTAGACAATGTAAGTGAAACACGTGGTATACCGTCCAATGATCTTCAAGGGTACTCAGACTTTATGAAGTCAAAATTAATGCCACTATCCGAATCGGCCAAGGCCACTTGGACAGCGAGACAAACCTATATAGCATTGGGGAATTTATTGTCGGCCGCTGCCGATTTAAAAATAGATACCTGCCCTATGGAAGGTTTTGATAGTTTGCAATTCAACGAAATACTTGGACTCTCCGAAAAAGGGCTCAATGCGGCCGTTATTGTAGCCATTGGCTATAGGTCCACGGAAGACAAAACACAACATTATAAAAAAGTGCGAAAAACTAAGGAAAGTCTAATTACTTATATATAAACAGGAACATTAACAAACATTATCTTAAAATTGAAATTATGAAAAAAAGTGCATTAAGTTTAGTATTGGCAGTATTTACAGGTGTAACGACCATGGCATCCACCCCTGTGGACAACGAAGTAAAGCAAGTGAAAACAACGGAAAGTACGGTTACTTGGAAAGGATACAAAGTTACTGGATCCCATCATGGAACGATTGCCCTTAAAGCAGGCTCCCTAATTTTTGACGGGGATAAATTAACTGGTGGAGAATTTGTAGTTGATATGCCTACCTTGGTTTCTAACGACTTGGAAGGTGAATCCAAAGGCAAATTGGAAAGACACTTAAAATCAGATGACTTTTTCGGAGTTGAGGCGCATCCTACCTCCAAATTGGTCTTTAGCAGCGTAAAAGCCACAGGCAAAAATTCATACGAAGTAACTGGAGATCTTACCGTAAAGGGAAAAACCAATCCTGTAACTTTTGACATCTCTATCTATGGAAACAAAGCTACCGCTACCATGAAAGTAGACCGATCTTTGTATGACGTTAGATTTGGATCAGGTAGTTTCTTCGATAATTTAGGGGATAAAACTATATATGACGAATTTGATCTAGTGGTGGATCTGGTATTCTAAAAATTCCCAAATGACACTGTTTAAAACCTCACAATTGTGGGGTTTTTTATTTTTTACGTAACACAGGTTTGTAAATTTGAAATTCCTTCTTATATTTGGCCTGCAATGAAGAACATGGTATCAAATACTTGGTGGTGGAGCAACTTACGAAAAACATCGTGAGCAAAGCATCATTGTAGTATAACTATATAAAAGGCTTGTCATCACGACAAGCCTTTTTTTCGTTTATCATAGAAATCAAAGAACCCATTGGCATAGAGTAGCAATTAAAAGAATTAACATGAAATACCAGTTAGTATCACATCACAAAAAAATACTTGCGGACACCATTACCCCTGTAAGTGTTTATTTAAAAATTAGAGATCGTTTCCCCAACAGTATTCTACTGGAAAGTAGTGACTATCATGCCAATGACAATAGTTTTTCCTATATATGCTGCAACCCCATTGCTTCCATAAAAGTAGAAAACGAGACGGTCACCCAACAATTCCCTGACGGTTCCATTGAGAAAACCAGCATTGATTCACAAACGGACATCCCTAGTATTTTACATGATTTTAGTCAAAAATTTGAATCCCAGAACAACAATTTCAAATTTATAAACAATGGCCTGTTCGGGTATATGGCCTATGACGCAGTACGGTATTTTGAAGACATAGACATTTCCAAAAAAGAGAACAGTATCTCCATTCCTGACATCTATTATGCCGTTTATCAAAATATAGTAGCCATAAACCATTTCAAAAACGAAGCCTATATTTTTGCCCACTGCTATGAATCCGAAAATAATATTGGGGAAATAGAACAAATTCTCAACGCCAAAAATTTTGCCTCCTACAATTTCTCCAAAGAAGGTAATCCGGCATCCAATCTAAAGGACGAGGAATATAAAGAGCACGTAGAATTGGCGAAGAAGCATTGCAATAGAGGTGATGTTTTTCAATTGGTATTATCCAGAAGGTTCTCCCAAGAATTTAAGGGCGACGAATTCAACGTATACAGGGCACTAAGATCCATAAACCCATCTCCTTATTTGTTTTATTTTGATTATGGTGATTTCAAAATCTTTGGAAGTTCTCCCGAGGCCCAATTAATTGTTAAAGATGGCAAGGCCGAAATTCACCCTATTGCCGGAACCTTCAAAAGAACAGGGAATGATGAACAGGATGCGGAATTGGCCAAAAAATTAAAAATAGATGACAAGGAGAACAGCGAACACGTTATGTTGGTCGATCTTGCAAGAAACGACTTAAGTCGCAACGGCACCATGGTTAAAGTGGAAAACTATAGGGAAGTTCAATTCTTCTCACATGTTATACATTTGGTATCCAAAGTTACCGGTCTAAAGAAAAAAGACATCCCAACCATGAAAGTTGTTGCCGATACCTTTCCTGCAGGCACTTTAAGCGGGGCCCCAAAACACATGGCCATGCAACTTATTGAGAAATACGAAAAAACCAGCAGGGGCTATTACGGTGGGGCCATAGGGTTTATGGATTTCAATGGAAACTTTAACCATGCCATCATGATCCGAACCTTTTTAAGTAAGAATCATCATTTGCATTATCAGGCCGGAGCCGGTTTGGTGTCCGCTTCAAATCCCGAAAATGAACTACAGGAGACCTACAACAAATTGGGAGCCCTGACCAAAGCCTTGGAAATAGCGGAAACTATTTAATAACATCAATTAATTTTCCATGTCCTTTCTTATCGGGACATATGAATAGATCAATATAAATGTTCAATAGAGAACATCAAATTATGAAAGATAATACAGATAATAAATCAAACACCAAATCCGCGGGCAAAGGAGAAGGAAAGTCCATATTGGTAATAGACAATTACGATAGCTTTACCTACAACCTTGTCCATTATTTAGAGGATTTGGATTGCGCCGTAACCGTAAAAAGAAATGACCAAATAAGCTTGGAAGAGATCGAGGCTTTTGACAAGATCGTTCTTTCCCCAGGCCCGGGCATCCCAGATGAAGCAGGTCTTCTAAAAGAAATTATAGCCATGTATGCGCCTTCGAAAAGTATTTTTGGAGTATGCCTGGGTCAGCAGGCCATTGCCGAGGTATTCGGAGGGTCATTGGTCAATATAGACCAGGTCTACCACGGAATAGCAACCAAAATAAATATTGTTAAAGACGATATTCTATTTAATGGATTGCCAAAAGAAATTGAGGTGGGCCGTTATCACTCATGGGTAGTTGATCCCCTTCTTCCAGAAGTATTGGAAGCCACCTCCTTTGATGAGAATGGACAAGTAATGTCCTTGCGACACAAAACATTTGATGTAAGTGCGGTACAGTTTCATCCAGAATCGGTATTGACACCACATGGTAAGAAAATATTGGAGAACTGGGTAGCCTCCCCTAACCGTCTATGAGGTAGGGAACAAATTATAAGCTATTGGACAAATAATAATTATAACCAAAAAAACCCTTACATTTTAAAAGGGTTGGAGAGAGACTTATGAAAGATATTTTAAACAAACTGATCAATCACGATGTACTGCCAAAAGAGGATGCAAAACAGGTTTTGGTCAATATTGCCAAAGGAGATTACAACACAAGTCAAATTGCCGCCTTTTTAACGGTATATATGATGCGCAGTGTTACCATAGAAGAATTGGAAGGCTTTAGGGACGCTTTGTTGGAGCTTTGTTTGGCAGTGGACCTATCACAATACAACCCCATAGATTTATGCGGTACGGGTGGTGACGGCAAGGACACCTTTAACA
>TARA_R100001369_G_scaffold73478_1_pt1 | contig 10096 bp, 11 predicted proteins | sample TARA_R100001369 | Tara Oceans TARA_R100001369 (sample SAMEA2621528) | marine metagenome | biome: marine biome (ENVO:00000447); feature: surface water layer (ENVO:00002042); material: "saline water (ENVO:00002010), including plankton (ENVO:xxxxxxxx)" | depth 5 m | reverse complement strand
AAAAAGACCCAAGAACTATTGCTAATTCTTGAGCCCTTTCTTTCTATATTACAGGTAAAATCTCTAATTCCCATAATACATCTTCAAGTTTAGGTTCTGATACATCAGTTGATAAACGTGTATTCATTGCAAGATATACACTTTCCCATAATTCAGTATCATTTTGATATTCCTCGGCTACTTCAGGATATCTTTTCGCAACATGTTTATACCACCAATCTTTAGCTAAATTTTCAGGTATATTAAAACCTTTACTAACATACATATTATTTCTCCCTTTGATTTAATTAATGAACTCAAGGATAAGTTATATCCCTGAGTCCTGTCTCTATTCAAGCTAGAATGGTACATCATCATGTGATTCATCTTTAACCTTCGATACTTCATCATAGGTAACTATCTTAGCCCCTGCATCTTCCAAGACACCAATGCTTGGATTAGACTCCTTAAGCCTTGCTTTAAGCTCTGCAATCTCCATATCTTTAGCCTTCTCGGTGTCAGATACTACAGGAATACTCTGTAACAACACTAGATATTCACGACCATTCTTGTCTATTTTCTTACAGATAGTCATCTCAAGAACTTCACCTTCTAAGGTTATGAACTTCCCTCGACCCCACAAGCCTATCTCCTTTTGTTTAGCTGATAAGTCAAACTTAGCTTGGAATACAGCACCTGTGCCAGCCTTCTGCACAAATGGTATTAACGATTTAGACACGGCACTATTAATTAAATTAGACATTGCATATCTCCTTTCAAGAGATTAAGTTATAAAGAATGAGACAGATATAAATAAAAGATTATACCTCTCTCGACTGAGAGGTATAATATATTATAAAGAAAGAGGTATAATATATTATAAAGAAAGAGAGAGTTGTTATAGCTGTGCATAAGTGGTTAAAGGTATCTTTTAGACCTCCAGAGGACGATATAAACCTGCTATATCATCACCCTAGGGGAAAAAACTGTACCCGTGCTTATATATATATGTGTGTGTATGACATATATTTACCAAAAATACTAGGGGCAACTTTTAGTGGGGAGTATAATATAATATATATAAGATTATAAAAGTTCTATAACGATATATACTTATAAACCTTTATATCCTTTATTATTGATTATTATTATCTTATATATATTATATATATATATATATTATATAAGGCTGGATATTTTCTAAAAGAAAAGTTGCACAAAAGAAATAAATAGTGTATACTGCTTCCAAGGAGAGTTATATGACAGAGATTATCAATGATGAAGGGGACATCAATCCCTATCTCAACACATTTCTATTAAAAAATTTATTAAAAGAAGAAGTATTACAGGAATCAAAAACGGATTTCCTTACTTTTGTACGTCTTATGGCTCCAACTCTTATTTCTGATTGGAAAATGGGGAAACATATTGAGGTTATATCTAACAAACTAAAAGAATTAGAGAGTGGAAAGATAAAAAGACTAATGGTTTTTCTCCCACCACGTTCATCTAAGTCTGTTATATGCTCTAAGCTGTTTCCTGCATGGTATATGGGAAGGAACCCAGAACATGAAGTACTTACTGTCTCGCATAGTGACCAGTTATCAAGCGATTTTGGACGTTCTGTTAGAGATTTGGTCAATACCGAAGAATATAGCAACGTCTTCCAAGGAGTGTCCTTACGTTCTGATGTACGAGCTGCAGGAAAGTGGAAGACTAACCAAGGAGGAACGTATTATGCAGCTGGAGTTAGATCACAGATTGCAGGAAGAGGAGCACATATCGCAATTCTTGATGATGTCATGTCAGAAGAAGACTCTTACTCGGAGTCAGGTAGAAAATATGTTAAAGAATGGTACCCTGCTGGACTAAGAACACGTATTATGCCTAATGGTGCTATCTTAATTATTAATACTAGGTACCATTATGATGATTTATGTGGTTGGTTACTTAAACAACAGGAAGATATGTCGCAATATAAAGTTATTCCATGGGAAGTTATAAAAATTCCTGCATGGGTAGACGAAGATGCAGCTGAATTACTAGATTTACCAGTCGGCTCTTCATATTTCCCTGAATGGAAGCCAGATGAACTCTTAAAAGTAGATGAAATGGAGATTAAAGCATCAAATGGCAGCAGATACTGGAATGCTCTCTACATGCAGAACCCAACACCAGAAGAAGGTGGACTAATAAAGAAAAGATGGATACAATGGTGGGATTCTCCTGAACCACCTCCCTGTGATTTTATAATACAGACGTATGACACAGCATTCTCTACAAAAACTACAGCAGATTACTCTGTTATCCAAACATGGGGGATTTTTACCATGTATGACCAGAGTATAGTAGGAGAAGAAGGGTTTCCTTCTAACTTAATCATGTTAGGAAACGTAAGGGGACGTTTTGAATACCCAGAACTAAGACGTATTTCTCAAACACTCTACTCAAAGCACATGCCTGACGTATGCATTATAGAAAAGAAAGCATCAGGACAATCTCTAATACAAGACATGAGAAGAAGTGGACTCCCTGTCCAAGAATATACACCAGACAGAGATAAAGTTTCTCGTGTGTATGCTGCATCCCCCTTAATGGAAGCAGGAAGAGTATGGCTACCAAAAAATAAAAAATGGTCTGATGATCTGCTTACAGAGCTCTTACAGTTTCCAAACGCAGCCCATGATGACCAAGTAGATGCCTTAACAATGGCTATTCATTACATGAAAGAGTCATGGCACTTGTATCATCCAGACGACCCAGAATGGGATGATGAAAAACCAAGAAAGAAAAAAGTTGCGTACTGGAGATATTAAGTGTATACTGTTCGCAGAGAGGTTTAATTGTATTTATTATGAAAGGATAGAGGATGGCTACGGAAAAGAATCCCTATGAACAGATGGCAGAGAAAATAACGAATGTTATTCCTATGCCTACACCAGAAACAACTACTGAAGGAACAGCCCCTACGTATCAATTAGAAGATGATGGAGGTATAACTGTAGATTTTTCTGAAGAACAATCTGTTGAAATGGGAGCTTCTATAGAAATAGAAGAATGGTATGGTAATCTTGCAGAGAACATGGATGAAGAAGAATTACAAGAAATAGGATCTGTTGTCCTAGGTGATTTTACTTCTGATAAAGAATCTCGTTCTGAATGGGAAGCTATGTTTGAAAGAGGGTTCGACCTTCTTGGTTTAAAAATACAAGATACATCAGAACCCTTTGAAGGAGCATGTACAGCTGTGCATCCTTTACTTATTGAATCAGCTGTAAAATTTCAATCAAAAGCATCACAAGAATTATTCCCTTCTAAAGGACCAGTTAAAGCTCAGATCTTAGGTAAGGTAACACCTGAAAAAGAGAAGCAAGCTAACAGAGTTCAAGACTTTATGAACTATCAAGTAACAGAACAGATGCCTGAATACTTTGATGAGTTTGAAAGAATGCTTTTCCATCTCCCTCTTATTGGATCAGCCTTTAAAAAAGTTTACTATGATGCAACATTAAAACGTCCTGTTTCAGAATTTGTTCCTATTGATCAGTTCTATGTTTCTTACTATGCAAGTAATTTAAGAAAAGCAGATCGTTATACACATGTTGTTTACAGAAGCCCTGTAGATTTAGCTAAAGAAATTCGTAATGGATTATATTTAGATTTAGATTTACCTGAAGCTTCTAATCCTACACTAACACCTTTATCAGAAAAAATGGATACAATCTTAGGATTATCTCCTACTGCAGATTCTGATCCACAATACACATTATTAGAACAGCATTGTTATCTTGATATAGCTGATTCTGAAAGTGAAGAAGGTGAGTCTCTTCCTTACATTGTAACCATTGAAGAAGAATCACGACAAGTTTTAAGTATACGTAGAAACTTTAAACCTAATGATCCAACAAAAGAAAAGAACATTCATTTTGTTCACTATCGTTTTGTACCTGGTTTTAGTTTTTATGGTTTAGGTTTAATGCATTTCTTAGGTAACATAACCATGACTGCTACAGCAGCTATGCGTAGCCTAGTAGATGCAGGACAGTTTGCGAACCTTCCTGGTGGCTTTAAAGCCAAAGGAGTTCGTATGGTTGGTGACAACGATCCTATAGCTCCTGGTGAGTTTAAAGAAGTAGAAGCACTTGGTATTGACCTTTCAAAGGCGATTGTACCTCTCCCTTACAAAGAGCCTTCCCAAACGCTCTTCCAAATGCTCGGCTTTATGACTACAGCTGGACAAAAATTTGCAGACAGCACAGAACAAGTTGTTGCAGATGCTGCTTCTTATGGACCTGTTGGAACAACTATGGCTCTTCTCGAAGCGTCTAGTAAATTCTTTTCTGCTATTCATAAAAGATTACACAAGTCGCAACGAGAAGAGTTTAAATTATTAGCTGCTATTGATTTTAATTATCTACCAGAAGAATATCCTTATGATGTTCCAATGGCTGAAAGAAATATATTTAAAGAAGACTTTGATGGTAAAGTAGATATCATTCCTGTGAGTGATCCTAATATTCCTTCTAATGCTCACAGATTAATGTTATCACAAATGACATTACAGATGGCACAACAATCACCACCAGGAATGTTTAACCTAGAAGCTTTAAATAGATCAATATTAAATGCTGTTAATATGCCGAACATAGATGAAATTTTACCAGTCAAACCAGAACCTCAAGCTATGGATCCTGTTTCAGATATTCTTGCAGCATCTAAGGGTGTACCTATTGCTGCTTTTGCTGGACAAGACCATGAAGCACATATGAAAGTTAAGATGGCATATTTACAAGATCCACAAAATGGTGGTAGCCCAACTATGCAAAGACTGCAACCAATACTAGCATCTAATATACAAGAACATTCTGTAATGAAATATCAAGAACAGATGAATGGTTTAACACAACAAAAATTACAACAAAATGTTTCTCCAGAACAAGCACAGAATCCTGCTGTTGTACAAGGAGCTATGGCTGAAGCTGCTGAAGAAATTCTTAATGCAAACATGGCTATGGGTAAACAACAATCTCCAGAACAACAAATGGTTGAGCTAGAACAAAAACGTGTAGAACTTGAAATGCAAAAATTACAATTACAAGCTGCAAAAGATAATGCTCAAGCAGTTCAAGATGCTCAAGAATTTGAATTAAAACAAACAGAAATGTTATTAAAAACAGCTCAAGGAAAAGAAACTCAAGAAATAAAAGTAAATAAAGCAGAAGCTGATAGATTAAGTAAACAACAAATGAAAGCTTTAGATATTATGTCTAAATTAACAAGTGAAGAAAATAGAGTTCAAATTGAAGCTGATAAAATAGCAAGTCAAGAAAAAATAAAAGCTATTGAAACTTTAAATAATATGTCAACTAACATGAAGGAGGAAAGCTGATGCCTAAAAATGCAGGAATACATTATCCTATAGATCAAAAAGGAATTACAGACGGATACCCTACTCACGTTGTAGATAAAAATTCTACAAATAAGTTTGGTTCTAATAGTCATGTTCCTAATGGTAGGGATACTTTTGGAGATTTTACAACAAAAGCTGTAGAAAATGGTGCTTCAGGTATGAGAAAAACTAGGGTTTTAAGAGAAGATCCAAGTTCTTTAACTGATTATCCAAACTAAATTTTTTTTAACTAGGGATTTATATACCTATCGACTGCCCTAGCAGACAAGCCAAGACGATAGATTTAATTTTAAGGAGACTAAAATATGGCAAATTCAACATTTAAAGGACCCATTAGAGCAGAGAATGGTTTTGAACAAATAACAATAAATCAATATGGAGAAGCTACTACAAATTTTGATATTGATTCAAGTGGTAATGTAACGAGTAGTGGTACTGTAAATAGTAGAACAAAGGTAGATAACTCTACTTTTAATACTGGAGCGGATGTTGATACTACTTTAACTACAGCACAATCTGGAACTATATTTAATATAAATGGAACTGGTGATATTGTAGTTAATATGCCAGCATTAAGTACAGCTAATGTAGGAACAACATATGAGTTTTTTCTAACTACTGCTGTAGGTGGTGGTAAGACTGTAAGTTTTGTATTACCTGGTGCAGCAGTTTCTGCTTTCCATGGAGCAATACAACTTATGGGTGGTACTGCAGCTAATCCAGCATCTGATATTGTAGGAGATATTTTAACTTTAGTTAATTCAACAGTAGCAAATGCAAGAGTTAAACTTACTTGTGTTACTGATGATGGTACTAATTCCATATGGAAAACTGAAGTATTATCTACACCAATAGCAACAATAGCTTAATTAATAATATAACATAGAGAGGAATATAACATGTGGAAAACACCAATTATAAAAGAAATAGCTGTAGGTTTAGAAATTAATTGTTATGCTTGTGCAGAGATTTAATTTCCAAGTATGGATATATGGGAAGAAGTTGTTCAAGAATATTCTAAAGAAATTCAAAATTTAAAGAATATGCTTGGAGAAGGTAGTGTTGAAGATCATCAACATTATCGTCAAGTAGTCGGTTCTATTCAAGGAATTGAATGGAGCCGACATAAATTATTAGATATGTTAAAAAATATAAATCAACTTAATGAAGAGGAGTAAAATGCAACAAGTACATATGGGAAAATCTATAAAGAATGATATGTGGATTTCAAATGAAGAGACACCTGATCCAACTGTTCTGCCTGAAGTACCAGGCTATCATATTTTAATACGTCCAATATCTGTTAAAGAAAAAACAAAAGGAGGTATTATAATACCTGATTCTACTAGAGAAGATATGTCTTATCTAACAACTGTAGGAAAAGTATTAGCCATTGGAAATTTAGCTTATAAAGATACAGATAAGTTTCCTACTGGTAATTGGTGTAATGTTGGTGATTATGTTTGTTATGGTAAACATTCTGGTCAAAAACTTTATTATAAATCTACAAGATTAATTTTATTATTTGATGATCAAGTTATTCTTAGAGTAGAAGATCCTAAAGATTTAGATCCTACTTTTAATTTAACAAGAGGGTCTAATTAATTTGTATAGCTTATAACTCTATGTTATAATAATTAAAACGTAATACGTATGTCTCGTAAACAACGGAGGTTAAGATGGCAACAGAAGATAAAGATTGGGGCTCTGTAGAAGTTCCTGAAAATGAAACAACAGAAGATAAAGTTGAGTATGAAGTTGAAGAAGCAGTTAAAGAAACTAAACTAGAAGCAAAAGAAGAAGTTTTAGAATCTAAACCTGTAGTAGAAAGTCCTGAAGAATTAGAAGGAATAGAAACTATTGGTGCTCAGAAAAGAATCCGTCAATTAGTTAAACAACGGAAAGATAGAGATGCACAGATTAATCAACTCATGCAACAAAATGAACAGCTTAAAACAACTGTACATAATACACAAGAAACTTTTGAACACGTAAGTAAAAAGAATCTTGATGTTACAGAAAAACAACTTCAAGATAAACTGATTCTGGCTCGTACAGCATATACAGATGCTTTTGAAAGTGGTGATAAAGAAAAATTATTAACTTCACAAGAAATGTTAAATGATGCACAAACAGATTTAAAAAATGTAAATGCAACAAAACAACAGTTTGAAAGAAAAGTTCAACAAGAACAAAGACAGCCTATACAACAACAGTATCAACAACCTTACCAACAACCAGTACAACCAGCACAACCAGCTGGAGATCCAAAAGCAGAAGATTGGTCTCAAAAAAATTCATGGTTTGGTACAGATAATATAATGACTGCAGGAGCATTAGCAATAGATGCAGCATTAAAAGAAGAAGGTTATAATACTGATGAAGTCGAGTACTATCAAGAAGTTGATAAAAGAATGCGAGATAACTTTCCACAAAAATTTAGTGGGGAACCTCAAATAAATCGTAAGCAAGGTCCAACGTCACAACCTGCTCAAGTAGTAGCTGGAGCATCACGTTCTGCTTCAAATTCTAAAAAAGTTAAGTTAAGTCAACATGATTTAAACCTAGCTAATAAATGGAATATACCACTTGATAAGTATGCTCAAGAAAAAATGAAGGCTGATAAAGCTGAAGGTGAGTACACTACTGTAAACATGAAACGTGGAGGGTAACTGAATGACACGTAATATATCACGTACATCTAAAGAAAGAGAACTGAATACTAGAGAAGAAACTGAATACGTTTTTGAAGAACCAAGTACAACAGACATTCCAAAAGCAGTTGAAGATCGTTTCGCTAACGAAGGCATGTCTTTAAGATGGTTAAGAATTGACACAAAAGGTCAAGAAGACTATCAAAATATTGGAAAGAATGTTCAAAGAGGTTGGGAATTTGTTTCTCCTGATGAAGTTCCTGAAATGGGTGCTACTTCTATCGTGAGGAAGGAAGGGCGTTATGCTGGAGTCATCTGTCGTGGAGATGTGGCTTTAGGTAAAATACCAACAGTTAAGCTTAACGCTAAGAGAAAGCATTATCAAAATAAGAGTTCGGACTTAATGCAAGCTGTTAATTCACAGCTTATGTCTAAATCTAATTCGAGAATGCCAATCTCTAATAATAGTAAATCAACAGTAATCAAAGGAAGAACTCCATCTTTTCAAGAATAGAGTCTTTCTTTATAATTTAGGAGAAAGAATATGGCAATAAGTAATGCCCCACGAGGTCTTGTTATAGCAAGACAAAATGGTTCTGGTTCTAACAGTACTGGTATAAATACTATTGATTGGTCAGCAGCCGTTACAGTTCCTTCTGCAGCTCTGCCAGACAGCATGTTCACAGGTGATCCACTCATAGCTTATGTAAGCTCTAGTGTAAAACCAAGTCCAGCTAATGTTACTAATAAAACTATTGGAGTATTTCAGGGTTGCAGTTTTGTAAATTCTGACGGAGAACAAAAGTTTAGTAGACATTGGACAGGTGGAACTACTGCGACTGATATTAAATTATTTATATCAAACAATCCAGAACAAACATACTTTATACAAGCGAGTGCTACAGTTTCTAGTGGTTATTTGTTTTCAGGAAATGGAAAACCAATTAACTGCTCATGGGCTACAGGCACAGGTTCAACTAAAACAGGACAGAGTGCTTACGTTATAACTCCTGCTAGTTGTACTGATGCCATGAGTAATGTACGTATTATACGTAGAGCACCATGGGATACTGGTGGAGAAGGCACAGCTAATACTGATGCTTATCCTTGGTATGAAGTAAAATTAAACATGATACATGACAATTTTGTCACAACTTCGATAGCATAGGAGCACTACTAAATGGCAATAAATAGAGCTAGTATTAGCAAAGAACTCCTACCAGGATTAAACGCAATCTTTGGTTTGGAGTATGGACAAGTAAATAATGAACATGAGTCTTTATTTGATATAGAGAACTCAGACAGAGCTTTTGAAGAAGAAGTCCTCTTCACAGGTTTTGGCGAAGCACCTGTTAAAGGTGAAGGAGCAGCAGTAGTTTATGATACTGCGTCCGAAAGTTATACTGCAAGGTATACAGCCGAAACTGTAGCTTTAGCTTTCGCAGTAACTGAAGAAGCAATGGAAGATAATCTATATGATACCTTTGCTAAGTTACGTGCAAAAGGTTTAGCAAGAGCAATGGCAACAACTAAACAAGTCAAAGCAGCAGATATTTATAATACTGCATTTGCAGCTGCTGGTGTAAATTATGGAGATGGAGTATCCTTTATCTCTAACGCTCATCCTACTGTGGGTGACGGAAACCAAAGTAATTTACTTGGTGCAGCAGACTTGTCACAAACTACATTAGAAACATCTTTAACAGCTATTCAGAAAACTAAAGATGACAGAGGTATTTTAATTGGTGCAAGTGCACTATCATTACACATACCTGTGGATTCTTGGAACATTGCTGACGTTATCTTAAACACACCTGGAAGAACAGGAAGTGCAGATAATGACATCAATGCAACTCGTCATATGGGTATGGTTCCTCAAGGGTTCTATGTCAACAGACGTTTTACTGATACTGATGCATGGTTTGTAAAAACTGACGTGCCTAATGGTGCTAAAATGTTTACAAGAACACCATTACAAACAAAGATGGAACCTGATTTCGACACAGGTAACTTACGCTTTAAAGCAAGAGAAAGATATTCTTTTGGTATATCT
>TARA_R100001369_G_scaffold75821_1_pt1 | contig 10105 bp, 8 predicted proteins | sample TARA_R100001369 | Tara Oceans TARA_R100001369 (sample SAMEA2621528) | marine metagenome | biome: marine biome (ENVO:00000447); feature: surface water layer (ENVO:00002042); material: "saline water (ENVO:00002010), including plankton (ENVO:xxxxxxxx)" | depth 5 m | reverse complement strand
GCCCTCAGGGCGCAAGGTGTCGCACTTCAATCTTGAGCCTAAGATGCTAAGCAGCTCTGGCTCGAAACGACAGAATTGCATGCAAAGATTGAAATGCAGCAGGTTCAACTTGAGCGATATCGTCAGGATATTGATCGCCTTTCTAAGGACATTCATGGTGTTCGTGCTGATAATGCTAAGCTTATAGGGAAGATTGATGGAAAAAATATCACTGAGTTCCCAAGGGCGAAAAAGCAACGCCCAGAAGAAAAGGGAAGCCGCTGAGAGAGTGCGTCTACTGATTGAGAAGTGTGAGGCGCGCGGCGTAACCTTGCCTACCAAGAACGGAACGCTTCTTCATAGGGCGATTAAGGAACAAGCTAATTTGGGTAATGGTCAAATCGATGGGAACGATGACATTAAAAATATGCTCGAAGCCCATGCCGCCCGTAATGGCTTAAAATATTCCTCAAAAGGGAGTGTGGCTCCAGAGGAAGACACTCCGCCTCCGCTATCGATTGGCCACCTGATGGTTCCGGCGGATCGTTTAAGGACTGCGCAGATGCGTTTGGCAGTGGCTGATCGCAAGAATGCAGAGCTGGCAGCGGAAAACGCGAGCCTTCGCTCTCAACTTAGAATGAGTGGTGGCGGCGAGGTGGCAGAGTTGATTGCACTCGGCGGCCGCATCACGTCGGAGGAATTAGATCATTGATGATCCAAGCAGCAGTTTTACGTGATGTGGTGCCTGCGCGCTCGGCGCTCTTCGCTGAATATTTGGCTCGCGAACCGGTGTTCAAATACATTGGACCTAAACGTGCAGCTGCACTGCTTGAGTCTTGTGGATCGGAACTCCTGGAGGCCATACTTTCTCTTGATGATCGCGTGGTTGAGATCATCGGAGAAACTCGGGCCATCAACGCCGCGGCGACATTGGAAACTCGACTTCCTGAGGCTCAGTTTTTGGAGTGGTTGGCAGGATTAAAAGCGAACATTTCGATCGACAAGGCATTACGACTTGTTCGAGCCTGGGGAAGCCAAGGCACCGAAGCCATAAAACTAAATCCATACTTGCTGCTCGCGATTAGTGATTGGAAGACAGTCAACTGCATTGCCGATGGCCTTAAGATCTCGAAGCGGGACCCCAGACGTGAGATTGCCGCCATGGAGTCTGCACTTTTAGGTATTGGAGGATTAAGTAGCGGATCGACCCTAATGACACCGGAAGGCGCGTTAAGACGCGCTCAGAGGCTGTTGGGCTACATAATCGATTCAGAAGTAGTGGAGCGCGCTGTGTCGTCCGGAGCAGCTGTTAGGATCTGTGGTTCACTGCAACCCCCTGGAGCAGCCCACATGGAGGCAGGGTGCGCACTCATTCTCTCTCAGCTTGCCCCGCAAGCGCCCATTTCTGGCGTCACGGACGCAGAGGCACTGGAAAGTCTGCTGTCGCATTACGAAACAGGACAAGCATTCCCGCTAACGGAGGCGCAGCGCGAGGCTATTAGAAGCACTCACCGGCATCGCCTGCTCGTGCTGGCAGGCTATGCTGGATCAGGCAAGACAACTGTGCTGAAGGGGGTCTGCGATACGCAAGAGGCAATTGGAAAAGAGCCGCTGGTAGTTACTTTGTCAGGGCGTGCAGCACAGCGTGCGACTGAGGCGACCGGTCGACCGGCAATCACCATTGCTCGCTTCCTTCTTAGAGAGGTAAAATCTAACATCCCGCTGGGACCAGATTGCGTTTTGATCGTCGATGAGGCGAGCATGCTTGGGCTTGTTGAGCTATGGCGCATCCTCCGCAGGCTCGGGGAAGCTTCCCTGGTTCTCTGCGGTGACCCTGCGCAGCTCCCGCCAGTATCCCCCGGCGTTGTCTTTAACCACCTTGCCGTCGATCGATATACAAAGAAGGTCGTGCTTGATCGCGTGCATCGCCAAGATAAGGGGACCGGAATTCCGATTCTCGCGGAGGGAGTGCGCAATGGCATCATCCCCGACCTTCCAAACTTCTCAGGGCCAAAACCAGGCGTCACTTTTCACGAGTGCGAACGAGATAGACTTTGCGATGAAATCCTGCGGGTCGGTCGCCTGATGTCGGACGGAGGAGTCGGCCGCGATGCGATGCAGATCATAGCCCCGACGAACCGGGAAATCGGCAATATCAATGGTTACTTTCACGAACGGATACTTCGGAAAAGACCAAATTTATGGCCCGGAACCCAACACCTTGCGGAAGGAGAACCTGTGATCTGGACGCAGAATGATCTCAAACGCGGGCTGACCAACGGAGCACTTGGCCGGATCATTCATATTGAAGGTGAGAATATTTTGGCTGAGATCGACGGGGTTGAGCGAGAGCTCCAGCCGAAGGATGGACGGTTCCTACAGCTCGCTTGGGCTATCAGCGTGCATAAGGCACAAGGCAGCCAATGGGCTCGTGTTATTATCCCCATCTATCAAAGCATGATAGTAGATCGATCATTGATTTATACAGCACTAACACGAGCTCAGGAGCAAGTAATTTTCATAGGGAAATTCGCAGCAGCTCAACGTGCTGTCGAGCGCCAGCCAACGGCCGCGATGCGCAACTGCGGGTTTCCTGCATGGTTGAAGCTGGCGCGCCGTTCTTAATCCGTTGAATGTAGCAGTTCGTCCGTCATGATTGCATAGAGTTGCTCCCAAATACCGAATGTATCACATTTCTACACTCTTTATCATTGCTGGCATTTATGCAAATTAACACCTTCAATTATCGATTTGCATGGTAGCCGGTCTGGTAATACTGACATCCTCAGCTAAAACGGGTCAGGTTGATAGCGGAAATCTAGATGGGCCAGGTCGAAGGTCGACAGTGCGGAAGACGCTGACACCGGACTTCGAAATACTATACAGTATCTTAACCGCAACCAAGGTTGCTCTCCTTTCTTGAGCAGTTTCACGGAGTAGTTTTTCGAATGTTATAGTAGCTGGTATGTTGGGTTTCGTAACTCTGGTGTCATGCGATTATTGCGCATTGAATTATATGCCTTGTGAATCGTATGTGATCGCGCAACAGTATGTTGGTAGCCCAGCATAGGAATGGAATTTTTATGAGTTTAAGCACCGCTGAGTGGATTTCTGTTGCGGCGGTTTTGGCATCCGTTTTTATTGGAGTTATTAGTTGGTTTGTATCGGCAGCATTAACGCGTCGATCTATTGATAATAAGGTGCTTGGTTATCGAATGGAGGTCTCTCCGTTAATGACAACCTCTTTGAAATCGGGCGGGCTCAAAATTGAATACAGAGGTGAGGAGCTTCCTGAGCCTTTGCTTTTGACGGTTGAAGTTTTTAATTTAGGTAATGTTGCTATTGAGAACCCACCGATATCAATCGTTACGTCAGGAGATGCTACCTATATCATTCCGGTGCAAGTTGAAGATCCGCCGCCAGGATATGAGGACTTGTGGGAGATTGAGAGGTCCGATGCAGGTCAGTGTAAAATTCATTTAGCGCATATAAACCCCGGCCAGATTGTCAAAGCAACATTCTTAATGGATGAAATTCCCATCGAGATGCCTCATTTTTGCTGCCCGTTGCCTAACCTCATTGTAAAAAGGGTCGATCCGGTCGATTTCGCAAAACTATCGATCGAAATAGTAGGGGCGGCTTTCCCAGTAGCCCGATCGATTGACGCTGCGCTTAAGAGAATAATGTAATATAACTATGCAGCACATCTCCGATTGATCTGTTTGTATATCTTATATGGAATTACGTCTTCGAAACTGTGGCGTTTGCCAGTTTGTCTTGGTCGGTGGGTCTCGAATTTTTGGCTTTACCCACTATTTACCTTGCTGCTCCTGAATCTCTGATATTGGAAAAGACGAAATCACCTCTTTTGAGCAGCTTGCTTAATCCAGGCGGTGTCGACTGACAGCATACATCAGTTTTTAGTGCCAATGTTGATGGGTGATGGCTTCGGGAAAGCAAGATTGGGTGTTTGTAGAGGGAACTGTTGTGCTATTCGCTTAAAGTGCAAGCTATCGAACCAGATTGGATTTCTATCGACTTGGTGGTAGGACGCGGACTTTTCCGCATGAACCACTTAGGTCTGGTATGCGAAGAAGCTGATGTGCCCGAGGTGCTACCGGTAAGCGGAACCCTGGCCTTCTGACCACACCTACCAATTAGCTATAGCTAGTTTTTTTCTCAGCCGTCCGTTGTAAGTGCCACTCAGAGAACAACATGCGAAAAAACTCATTTAGAACCGCGGGGTATATAGTCTTTGACGTCGTTCTGGAATAAAACGCTGCGTTTTAGGTTGATTTATGCTCGCACGTAGAGCGTTTATTGTAAACTTTGTATCAAAGTATAGGATCGATATTTATGTTTGATCGTATTCAGCTTCTCAGGAACGTTGGACAATTTGACAATGTCACCCCGCCGCAGGGGTTTGCACCCCTCACACTGATCTATGGTGAGAACGGCCGCGGCAAGACAACTATCGCGGAAGTTCTCCGTTCACTTGCAACAAATGACCCGGTTTTAGTGACAGAGCGTCAACGGCTCGGTTCAGAGTATCCGCCCCATATCATCATCTCTCACGCCGCAGGGAATGCCATTTTTCAGAATGGTGCCTGGAATCGGCATCTCCCTGAAATTAGCATTTTCGATGATGCGTTTGTCTCAGCAAATGTGTGCTCTGGGATCGAAATCCAGGCAGCGCACCGCCAGAGTTTACACGAGCTCATTCTCGGGGCGAGAGGGGTTGCTCTGAGCACAACTCACCGGGCCCATGTGCAGCGGATCGAGGAGCACAACGTCGCTCTCCGTGAGCTGGCCGATGCAATTCCTGCCGCGGCACGCGGACCCTACAAAGTCGATCCGTTCTGCGCTCTGGCTAGGGATCAGGCCATTAATACAAAGATTCAGGAAGCCGAGCGTCGTCTCGCAGCCGCACATTCGTCCGATGCTATCCGGCAGCGTCCTGGCTTTCAAGAGCTTGGCCTTCCAGATTTGGACCTCGATGCCATTGACCAAATTCTGGAGCGTGGTTTGCCTAACCTCGAAGCAGAAGCGGCAGCGCGCGTTCGGGGGCATATCGGGAAATTGGGCCAAGGCGGCGAGAGCTGGGTAGCCGATGGAATGCCCCGTATAGGAAGAGCTTCCCAAGGGGTGGAGGGCGAAATCTGCCCGTTCTGCGCTCAATGCCTCACAGGCTCGGATGTCATTGCACACTACCGCGCATATTTTGCACAAGCCTATGAGGATTTGAAGGCAGCTATTCGTCAGACCGGGATCGCCGTTCGGGATGCTCACGCCGGTGATATTCCTGCTGCCTTTGAGCGCAGCATCCGCACTGCTGCGCAGGCGCATGAGTTCTGGAAAGACTTCACAGAATTGCCCGAAATCGCGATTGACACCGCTGCCATCGCCCGGGATTGGAGCGCGGCTCGTGAGGCCATTCTTGGCCAGCTCAGGGAAAAAGCTACCGCACCGCTGGATCAAATGCGCCTGATGCCTGAGGCTCGTCATGCCGTTCAGAACTACCGCGCATGGATCGCCGAAGTTGTCGCGCTGTCTGCCAGCGTCCTAAATGCGAACGCAAGGATTGATGTCGTAAAGGAACAGGCGCAAGCTGATGATTTGGCTGTATTGGCAAGTGATTTGGCCAAGCTGAGGGCGCAAAATGCAAGGTTTGACCCTGCCGTTGCGCAACACTGCGATGCCTACTTTGGCGAAAAGGTAGCAAAAGGGGCGACCGAGAACCTCCGCACGCAAGCCCGCGCAGCGTTGGATCAATACCGGGAGCAAATTTTTCCGGCCTATGAAGCTGCCATCAACGATTTTCTGCGTCGCTTTGGTGCGTCTTTCCGGTTGGGCGAGGTCCAATCCATAAACACACGCACGGGTTCTTCCTCTTCCTTCTGTGTTGTCATCAACCAGAAAAATGTCAATTTGATAGCCGAAGCAGGACCTTCCTTCCGTAACACTCTAAGTGCTGGAGACCGGAACACCTTAGCGCTCGCCTTCTTTTTTGCCTCGCTCGAACAAGACCCTAATCTCGCCAACAAGATCGTCGTCATCGACGATCCAATGACAAGCTTGGATGAGCACCGCACGTTGCGCACCCGCGAGGAGATACTGGCGATGGGGCGGCGTGTTCGGCAGGTCATCGTCCTCTCCCATTCGAAAGCGTTTCTTTGTCATCTGTGGGAGCAGGCAGACCGAAACGCGGTCGTGGCGCTGCGCATCAACAGAGCGGCAGTTGGCTCTGATATTGCAGTCTGGGACGTGAGGAACGATAGCATATCTGAGCATGATAAGCGCCATGAACTTGTTCGTGCGTATCTACTTGCCGCCGCCCCTGATCAAGAGCGAGCAGTTGCCACTTCGCTTAGACCCATTCTTGAGGCCTTCATGCGCGTAGCCTATCCAAAATATTTCCCTCCGGGCACGCTTCTCGGCCCGTTCATTGGAATCTGTGAACAACGCGTTGGCGGGCCCAACGAGATTCTTTGCGCAGGCGATATTGCTGAACTGCGTGGCTTGCTCGCCTATGGAAACCGTTTCCACCATGATGCAAACCCTGCTTGGCAGGTCGCCGCGATCAACGATGCAGAACTGACCGACTTTGTGGAGCGCACCCTCTCATTCGCCTCGCGGAGGTAAGCGTCGGCGGGCGATAAACTGTCATGGATCACATCACTGACCAAAAAGAGCCTGCTTGGTGGGTGCTTGCAACGTTATCGTCGACACATGGGTTTTACTTCGCATTGTGATGCGCTTAAGGTCGATGCTTAGGAGGTCGTAAGTGACTGAGTATGAAGTGATTTTATCAGGGTTTTCAATGATTGCTACGATGGCAATCGTTATCTATATTCGACACATCATTACAAACAGTGGGCGAGATAGGCCTAACGCCCCCAGCCTTGTAAGTGAGTTTGTGCGGACCGCCCCATTGGAAAACTTGAAAATTGTCTGTTCAGATTCATCCAAAATCTAAGTTTTCGACGCATTTCAATTGAAATCATAGGTGGATACTTGTGTTTATGATTTTGGACGACGCAAAGCTAAGGGAAGATACCTTCGCATTGCAGCTATGGCTATCCAGGCGATATGGGCCTGATTTTGATTTTCTCATCCTTGAGTGCTATGCAAACGAGATTGTTAACGTTGTTTGCGTTGCTACCGCAGCAAGTGCACAAACCGAAGCCGAACAAATTTTGGCTGCCTTGGGGTGGAAATTGAATCTTCATGAGGGACCTTCAGTTCTCGATATGATAACTGCGCATGGCACTGTTTCAAGGGAGGAGGAGATATTGATGATTGAACGCGTGGACAGCGCTTATATTTCTACGTTAAGCGCCCATGAGCTTATTGATTATATCCGCCATAAAAATATAAATAGATTATAACGTTTCTTCGCGGTGAAATTTTAGCTTGCTTTGACCGTTGTTATTGAAGCCTTGGGGTGTAATTTAAAAATGAATTTTTCGCGTGTTGATTTATTTTTATAATTTATTTTTTTAAGGGCATTTATATAACGTATTATTTTTAGTTTTGGAAACGTTTTAACTATCGTGGTTCCCGCTTGTCTGCAATATCAATCAGATGTTGACGCCCGCGGAGCGTGCTCTATCGATTATGGCTATACCAAGCACACCTCTGTGGATGAAGTTCGGAAATAGATATAAATTTCCGCTTATCCACAAGAAAAAGCAGCTAAAAATATAACCCTCTCATCGTTCACCTTTTCTCAGTGCTTGTCTGCCATTTAGCGCGAAAATGGTGCGGCGGCTTCGTCGTGGGTCAGAATGGCCAATATTGCCGTTTCCCTGAAATTGCTGATGGGGTGTGTCTTGATTAAAGAGATCAAATCCCTTCCGGATGTCTGGCGCAAGATGCCAAGTGAGCATCACGCACGCGTCTTTCTGTAAGATATCATTTTGACCAATGGGCGATTTTGCCCCCAATGCGGAAGTGTTCGATCAAACTGTCAATCGCAGAGTAAAAAGGGACCAGAACGCGGCGTAAAACTGGTCCACTGAGTTAGCGTTTGTCGTGCGCTTTGGCGCGAGTGCTTGTCATATAGCTAACTCGTGCCAAAGCGCATGTTGGCCCTTCGGCCAACGTTGTTCTGATCTGGATTGGGATTTGATTATTGTTGTTTGTTACGGCTGTGTTTGAGCCTGTAGCTTTCGCCGTTCATCTCGAGAATGTGGACGTGATGGGGTCAAGCGATCCAGCAAGCGCCTGTCAGCCGCTCGGAGCCAAAGACCATTGAGTCTACAAAAGTGATCTGGAAACCACTGGAGTAGAATTTTCTTTGCAAAAGGCATGTTTAGGGTTTCGCCGTGCAAACCTTGTCATCGTGATGGATAGAGGCTAATTGTAAAGTAATCCGATAATCGGATAACTTTTGGGGTAGAAATCATGGCTCATGTGCGCAAGCTGGAAATCGGACACAGTATGGACATGTCGGTCGCCGAAACTGCGACGGTGACCGGTGTTTCCGCACGCAAGATCAATAGGATGATCGATGACGGCCTCATGCCGGGGTCGTCTTTCAAGAAGGTAGGCAGGAACCGCTTTGTGAAGGCCTTTGCGGCACCCCTGGTGCGGTTCGGAGCCGGAGACGGAGCAATTTTAAGCAAGGATGCCCGCCTCGAAGCAATGAAGAGCGTTGCGAAATATACAAAAGCCAATTGGGGTCGTCTTATTGCTGATCCGACAATGGCGCACGGCTTTCGGTTCGAGAGTGGAGTTGTGAGCGTTGCCTTGGGCGAGATAGTGACGTCCACGATGGTTAGCCTCGGGAACCTGGCGGAAGCGCAACGGCGTGTGGTCGTCGATGCGGACGTCCGGGGTGGTATTCCCACGCTGCGCGGCACCCGGATCGGGGTCTACGAGCTCACTTCGACACTTGCGACAGACGGAATTGACTCAGTGCTCGAGGACTACCCGGTATTGACCCGGGAGGATGTGGAAGCCGCAGAGATCTACGCCCAGGCTCATCCGCGCATGGGGCGGCCACGGACGGATCGTGCGGGGATTCTTACGGCGGAGCATCCTGTCGATCTTAAGGTCAGTAATTGAAGCGGATCTCGCCTTGAAATTCCTGATCGATGAGTGCCTGTCCATCCGTCTGGCTGTAATGGCGGTGGATGCAGGACACACAGAAAGTGTTCACGTGACTCACCGCGGCCTGTCAGGCTGGAAGGATCATCGCCTGATGAAGCTGATCATCGACGAAGACTGGACACTGGTGACGCGCAATTCCGACGATTTTCGGCCGCGACAGGGCAGCGCGAGCAAGGCACCGTGCTATGTGGGCCAGCCGCTTCACGCCGGATTGGTGTGCCTCAATCTTCCTTCTGGGACCGGTCGCGCAGAGCAGGAGGCTTATTTCGGCGTGGTTCTCGATCAGGTCGGCGTGCCGGGCGATCTTGTCAACAGGGTGCTCGAGATTGACCCTGGAGCGCAAGGTGCTGCGGGACTCATCGTCCGGGTCTACGATTTTCCGGAATAGCTGGTCTGACCGGAGTCGCAGGTTCGTCGCTCAAAAAGGCCTTGCGGTGCCACAAAACGCGAAGAGATCTTCCCACTTATCCACGAGAAAAAGCAGCTGATAACTTTACCCTCCGATCGTTCACCTTTTCGCAGTGCTTGTCTGCCATTTAGCGTGAAAATGGGTGCGGCGGCTTCGGCGTGAGTCAGAATGGCTAATATTGCCGTCTCCCCGAAATTGCTGATGAGGTGTGTCTTGATTAAAGAGATCAAATCCCTTCCTGATGTCTGGCGCAAGATGCCAAGAAGCTTCGGGATTTGAACACATGTCGTTTCCAAGTGATGCAAAAACTCATGGACCGTTTTACTGTGTGGCCCTCTCAGGCGCCGCACGGTATCCCCGACCTTGACGACCTGATTGACGTTACCGCCCGTCAATAAGGTTTCCACGGGCACATGTGTCATTGGCGCAAACTAACACGGTTCATAAGAAATGGGAGTCCGCATCGTCCGCACTGCCGCCGCTCGCCTTCCGATTTCGCACCTATTTCGTGTGCAGGCGCGGCGAAAGTCGGCAGTGAGCCCAGACTCACCGCCGCGCGGCTGGATGATTTAGCACATGCAGCAGGATGCGCACAGTCGAGGT
>TARA_R100001369_G_scaffold75491_1_pt1 | contig 10140 bp, 10 predicted proteins | sample TARA_R100001369 | Tara Oceans TARA_R100001369 (sample SAMEA2621528) | marine metagenome | biome: marine biome (ENVO:00000447); feature: surface water layer (ENVO:00002042); material: "saline water (ENVO:00002010), including plankton (ENVO:xxxxxxxx)" | depth 5 m | reverse complement strand
ACCTCCCCGACCATAAAAAAGGGATTGTCGTCCAACACCTCATCTGGATGCTTTCTTTTCCAGACATTAAAGGCATAGCTGGCCTCATTGTATAATTCCTGCCATGTTTTTTCATCCACATGTTTTGCCGTATCCACCCTAAAACCATCAATTCCCAAATCGTTCACAAAATCCGTTAGCCATTTTATAATATAATAGCGAGGTGCCCTGGGATATTTGGTACGATCAAAAAAAACTTGCAATTCGTCCAGTTCGTTGCTTAAACGCCCTTCTTCCTTCCATTTTGCCATCAGGGCATCTGGAAGTTCTACCGCAGTATCCGATTCCGTAATAATATCAGGTAAGTTTTCTACTAAAGTGCAGCTGGTTGTGGATTCATAACCGGTGAAGTCACAAACCGGTTCCGAGCGTACCCATTCTTTTGGCCATATAGGATCTAATTCTGTCACCGGACCTGTGTGGTTAAGCACAATATCCATCAATATTCTGATGCCATTTTTATGTGCGGTCTTAACGAGTACTTCCAATTCCTTTCTTGTTCCAAAATTGGGGTCCAATGCCGTCCAATCCTTGGTCCAATATCCATGATAACCGTATGTACTTCCCGTTCCTTCGTCCACATTGTCATGGATTTGCTCTACTATAGGGCTAAACCATATGGCATTAACGCCCAAGTCGGTAAAATAACCATCATTTATTTTTTGGGTAATACCCGGGATGTCGCCTCCCATAAAACCCCTTAATACAGCTGTTTCCTTGGTTCTGTTGAGACTAATGTCATTCAAGGTGTCGCCGTTGTTAAAACGATCGGTAAGTAGAAAATAAATGTTAGCTGCATTCCATAAAAATGGCTGGTTCAATTCCCTTTTTTGCGATGGCTCGGAAGTGGTGTCGGCTTCTTTCACTACCTCATTTTTATTCTCTTTACAGGATAAAAAAAACATCAAAAGCACGGCAAAAAGAAATCCCTTTTTCATTAGCATCTATTTTGCTTAAAGCTATAAAATGATGTCGGTAAAAGAAAATTTATTTTATGACAAACCCTGTAGTGAAGCCAATTAAAAATATTGATTTAACCAGGTTAAGTGGAGCCTACCTATTGGGGTACTGTGGACTTGGCTTATTTTTTCCTGTTTAGGACCTTGTATTCTTCGTAACAGCTGCTGATGGCATCCAAAATCTGCAGGTCATTGGCCGTAGTAATAAAGGATTTGGAGTAATTGCAGTTGTTAAGGATGTCCTCTATATCTACCTTTTCCAATTGCAGCAACTCGGTCAAAGTTTCCCTGTCAAATTTCGAGGCCAAAAGATCTCTAATTTGATCGTCTTCCTTCATTTGGCGTAGTTTCCGCATTTGGTTGGGCTTCTTTCCGAATAAATTTCTCAACAAATCTGCAGGGTTAAGTATGGCGCCCAATACCTTGGTGACGGCACTTGGGTTCTTGCTCCCGGCTTCGTAACCCACAGACAATCCGGAGATACTATATTGAAAAGCATTGTTCAGGGGTAAGTTCTTGACGTCTATTTCCAAATAACCCGTTAGGGAGTAGGGTCTAACAATTACTTCTTCCAATGCATATGCCAATTCCGTAAGGGAAATTTTTGTTTCTTTAAATTTGAACATATCATTGGTAACCCTCACTTTTTGTGATTTAAACCCCAAAAAAGTAATGTAAAGGGTGTCGTTCACCTTGGCAGGAATGTTAAACTCTCCTTTTTCATTGGTAATTGTACCCACCACCTCATTAAGGTTCACGACATGGACACTCTCCATTGGCTGGTCGGTTTGGGCGTTTAGGACAACCGCTTTTAATTGTTTTACCTCTTGTTCATTTTTGTCGTCCTGGGAATATCCAAAAGAAACAATTATGAGGAATAGGGGCAAGAAATATTTTTTCATTAAATAAATTCGATGTTATAATTGGTAAACTAACTAAAAGAAATCGCTTTTTCTCTTAGTTCTTCTTTTTCCTGAACTACTGGACGGACTTCCTTTGGATGCGCTTCTGTCCCTTCTTCTTCCTTTATTGCGATCATTGTCCCTGGAATCGCGTCCTCCGCCACTTCTACTTCTATCACGTCTTCCACGACTTCCGCCTCCGCCTCCGCCAGGATTTTTAGATACTTCAACATTAACAAATCTACCATCGACCTTAAATTCCGTGAAGGTTTTTAAAATGGCTTCGGTAGCAGCTGCATCCGTATTGAAGAAAGAAAAACTATCTTTTACATCAACTTTGAAAATATCGTCCTTACCAAGATTAACCGTGTCCCTTAAGAAATCTTTTAAGGACATCCAGTCATAGCCATCCTTTTCACCAACATTGATGAAATATCTAACGTTTCCGTCAGCTGGGATGCGGCTATCCCCATCCCTAGATCTTCCTCTTTCTGAACGATCGCCAGAGTCGGAGGTGTTTAGATCTTTGGTTTTGTTGTAGTAATTAAAGAAACGCGTAAATTCTACAGAAACTATTTTTTTTATAAGCTCCTCACGGTCAATACCTTGTAGTACATCATTTATAGCAGGCAAGTAATTGTCTACTTCCTCGTTAACCTTGGTGTCTTTAATCTTATTGGCCAAATGGTAAAGCTGTATTTCACATATTTCCATTCCCGTAGGAATTTTTTTGGAAATAAAATCCTGTTGAATTTTATTTTCTATGGCCTTGATTTTCCTAAGTTCACTTCTGGTTACAATGACCATGGAAATCCCGGATTTACCAGCTCTTCCTGTACGTCCACTTCGGTGAGTATAGGTCTCAATTTCATCTGGTAATTGATAATTGATAACATGGGTAATATCGTCAACATCAATACCACGAGCCGCCACATCGGTAGCAACCAACATTTGTATTTGTTTCTTACGGAAGGAATTCATTACCAAATCCCTCTGGTTCTGACTTAAATCCCCATGTAATGCACCAGCGTTGTAACCATCCTCTATCAACTTTTCAGCTACCTTTTGGGTATCCCTTTTTGTTCTACAGAAAATAACGGAGAAGATATCAGGATTGGTATCGGCAAGTCTTTTTAGGGCTGGATAACGATCACGACCACCAACTACGTAGTATTCGTGTTGTACCGTAGTTGCTCCAGAATTTTTTGTTCCTACCGTAATTTCTTGCGGACTGTGCATGAATTTTTTAGCTATTACCGCTACCTCTTTGGGCATGGTTGCTGAAAATAGCCAAGTAGACTTTTCTTTTGGTGTATTGGAAAGAATATCTTTGATATCCTCCATAAAGCCCATATTCAGCATTTCATCTGCCTCATCCAGAACACAGTAATCAATTTTGGAGATATCCACCAAGCCACGACCAATCATGTCTTTCATTCTACCTGGGGTAGCTACCACAATTTGGGCACCCCTTTTTATTTGTCTGGCCTGATCGGTAATACTGGCACCACCATAGATTGCAACAACATTAACCCCTTTTTCATACTTGGAATATAATGTAAGCTCATTGGTGATCTGAAGGCAAAGTTCCCTTGTAGGGGACAGAATTAAACCTTGTGTGGTTCTACTGTCGCTATCTATTTTTTGAATTAGTGGGAAACCGAATGCTGCGGTCTTTCCTGTACCTGTTTGTGCCAAGGCAACTAAATCGGTTTCACTTTCCAATAAGATTGGAATTGCTTTTTCTTGTACTTCCGAAGGTGATTCAAATCCCAAATCAGAAATAGCATTCAATAGGGACTGTTTAAGCCCCAATGCTTCAAATTTTGTCATAATATGTATTAAATAATCGCAAATATGTATGTTGCATAGAGCGATTATTCTTTATAACCTATTTAGACTCAGCGCAACACATGCTATACCAGCGGCGTTAATTGAAGCGGCAAAGGTACTGCTTATTTTTTAATTAAAATATTTTATTTTAAGTGGGTCTTATGGAGCCAGTATAAAACCGTAAACGGAAATTAAAATTCCAATGGCGCCAAACGACAACATGAGTAGAATGAAGTTTTTCTGTAATTTTTTGTTATCCCGAATAATTATACAAACTGCTCCTAGTACAATACATATCTGAAATAATAATTTTCCCAGGTCGAATTTCTTGGTCGCTGATTCGTATTGCTGGGTAAGTTTTTCCCATTCGTTTATTCCTATGATTTTTCCCATTTCCCCGTCAAGGTCTTGAGCCCAATGCTCTCTTGGAACATTGGATGATCCCACCAGAATTTCGGTTTTTTCCGCCTCGTATTTTAATACCATGCTTTTGGTCTGGGCTATTTTGGTATTGATATTCTTAATTTTATCCTCGGGTATTATTCCAGTTTCCGTCAATGCGTTCAAATAGTCCAGTTCACTTTCCTTTAAACTTTGTTTTATACTTTTGGATTGGTACCAATTGGAATAGTTTACGAATTGGCTATGTGCGATCATCATTTCCTCTTCCAGATTATTGTTAACCAGTTCCGCTATGGCCAATAAGGCGGCAAATACAGCAATCAGTATTCCCCCAATGGTCTCGGTGCGTTCCAATAGCTTAGGAGTTGGTGGGGAGGTTTGCTCGGGTTTATTTGTTGACATGGGGTCTGTTTTTGAAAAATGCAAGTAATTGTTCTATTGCTTTGGCTCTGTGACTTATTTTGTTTTTGATGGAAAGAGGTAATTCGGCAAAAGTCTTGTCATAGCCGTTAGGCTTAAATATGGGGTCGTATCCAAAACCTTTTGCGCCTTTTTTTTGAGTTGTTATTTCGCCTTGAACAATTCCTTTAAAAAGAAATTGTTCCTTGTTGATATTTAGGGCGATAACGGTTTTAAAATGCGCGGATCTGTTGGTTTGTTTGTCCAATTGGAGCAGTAATTTGTCCATATTGTCATCTGCGTTCTTTTGTTCGCCTGCATATCTTGCAGAAAACACTCCTGGTGCCCCGTCCAAGGCATCCACCAAAAGTCCGGTGTCGTCTGCGAAACAGGGGTAACCGTAATTTTCCGTAACAAAATTGGCTTTAATGGTTGCGTTGCCCTCCAAGTCGTTTGCAGTTTCAGGAATCTCATCCTTGCAACCTATATCCTCTAATGAAAGTAGTTCTATTTCCTTGGGAAATAGGATTTGTACTTCTTTAATCTTGTTGTGGTTGTGTGTTGCAAATACCAATTGCATTTTACCTAGTTTTGTAATTCTTTAGTTCGGGTTTGATAATCTTAAGGGGCAAACTAATTTTAAAAGTCTAAAAGTAGTAATTTTATTTTCTTATCATTTTATTATATTCTATGAAGTTAAAAATCCCGCCCCTTGTTGTCACTTTTGCTTTTGGGTTGTTAATGTATCTTCTGGCTACATATTTACCAGTAGGTTATTTTGATTTTTTTGGGAGATATTATTTAATGTATTTTCTTTTCTTTCTTGCATTATTAATTGGGGTGGTTTCATTGGTTCAATTTTTTGGTTCCAAGACCAGTATAGACCCACGTACCCCTACCAAAGTATCTAAATTGGTTACCGGCGGCCTATATCAGTATTCCAGAAATCCTATGTATTTGGCATTATTGCTCCTTCTTTTGGGCTGGGGGTTGTATCTGGGAAATGCTTTTAATACACTTTTGGCAGCAGGGTTTGTTTATTATATGAATACCTTTCAGATCATACCTGAGGAGGAAGCGTTGACGAATATGTTTGGGAAGGAATATCAGAAGTACTGCGTAATGGTGCGTCGTTGGTTTTAATTGTTTTATATAATCGATATAACTTATAAGTAAAAATATTAGTGTTTTAGCTTATATTTTAATATATTAGCATTTTAACTTATATATGGTAGCTATAATTACAGGGGATATTATTAATTCCGACCGCTATGCGGCCTCGGAATGGATGGATATTCTAAAGCCATATCTTGCTAGTCAGGGAAAAACGCCCAATGATTGGGAGATTTATAGGGGAGATGAATTTCAAATAAGAACAACCCCTGAAAGAGCCTTGTCAATGGCCATACAGATCAAGGCCCTTATTAAGTCCATCAAGAATTTGGATGTAAGAATTGGAATAGGATTGGGGTCCGAAACGTTTGTGGGCAGTAGTGTGAGTCAGTCCAACGGGAAGGCCTACCAACGCTCAGGGAGAGTTTTTGAAACCTTAAAGGAGCAGAAACTTAATTTGGCCATAGTCACCGGCCATGATGATAAGGACAAAACTTTGAACCTCATGTTGAAACTTGCATTGAATTTTATGGACGATTGGTCTGTTGTTTCGGCACAAATGGTGAGTTTAACCCTAACAAAACCAAATGCTTCCCAACAGGAAGTTGCGGACCAACTGAAGATAAGGCAATCAGCGGTAAGCCAGCGATTAAAGCGGGCCCGGATGGATTTGGTATTGGATTTACTGGCGTATTACCGTGAAAATCTAAAGGATATAAAGGTATGATGTTGTTTACCAAGCTCTTATTGGCCCACCTTTTGGGGGATTTTTTGTTTCAACCTAATAAATGGGTGGTGCACAAAGAGGCAAATAAGATAGCGTCCAAATATCTATACCTACATATTTTGATCCATTTTGGACTTACCATGCTACTGCTTTGGGACTTAAAATTGTGGTGGTGGGCAGTCATTATTGCTCTTTCGCATTATCTGATCGATTTGTCAAAGATATATGCCGGCCCCTATTTTAAAAATAAGGCCATTCCATTTTTTATAGACCAGGCATTACATTTGGTTGTCTTGTATTGCTGTGCGTTTAATTCTGATTTAATAGGGTACACCGTGGGTCTTGTACGGGAAATAAATTGGCCGTTGGTTACTGCAGTGGTATTTGCAAGTTATCCCTCCTCCATTATTATGGCCAAATTATTGGAAGGTATGTCGGACAGGATAGAATTGGACCATAAATCCCTTCCGAACGCGGGTAAGTATATTGGTATTATAGAGCGCTTGTTTGTGCTAATCTTTATAATTTTAGGTAGATGGGAGGCAATTGGTTTGTTGATTACCGCTAAATCTGTTTTTAGGTTCAACGATCTTAAGGAAAGTAACTCAAGGAAGCTCACCGAGTATATATTGATAGGTACCTTGCTAAGTTTTGGACTGGCCATCCTAACGGGATTAATTTATCTTGGGGTCCGCTGAAGGTGATTTTTTGCCAGTGTAAGCATATAGGTAGATCTTGTCAATTCCAGATCAACATTATTTTGGTGGGGATAATCGACGTATTATAGATTGGCCTAGAGACTAGCTTGAAGGAAAATTTTATCAATTTCATAATTTTGCAGGGGTGAAAAAATCATTTTCTTATATATTCCGAAGAAAATCATGTATTGAATACTTTTCTTCTTCATAATAGGGAGTTGGATAAAATTAATTCATACTTTTGCCCCTTAAAATTCAGATTCAATGGTTGCTGCAGGCAGAAAATATGTGTTTGACTTTGATAGTACCCTAACTAGGGTAGAGGCACTGGATGTTTTGGCGGAAATTACCCTCAATGGAAGATCGGATAAGGACGATATTATTCGGGAAATCCAAAAAATAACCAATTTGGGTATTGACGGGGATATTTCTTTTACCCAGTCCCTGGAAAAAAGAATCAATTTATTAAATGCCCACAAGGACGATTTGGACAATTTGGTACAATTACTTCGTCAAAAGATTTCCAAGTCGATCGAATCCAACAAGGATTTTTTTCATAATTATGCCGATGATATTTATGTAATTTCCTGTGGTTTTAAAGAGTTTATAGATCCCATAGTTGCCGAATACAATATTCCTGCGGACAGGGTGTATGCCAATACATTTCGATTCGACGAAAATGGAAAAATAATAGGATTTGACGAGGATAACGTGTTAGCCTCGCACAATGGAAAAATTGCCTGTTTAAAAAACTTGGACTTACAAGGGGAAGTACAGGTAATTGGAGACGGTTATAGTGACTATGTAATGCGCGAAGCTGGTATTGCGGATAAATTTTTCGCCTATACCGAGAATGTGCATAGAGAAAAGGCTGCGAGAAACGCAGACTATATTACACCTAATTTAGATGAATTTTTATTTGTGAATAAGTTGCCAAGAAAGATATCCTACCCAAAGAATAGAATTAAGATTTTATTGTTGGAAAATGTCCATCAAAATGCTTTTGACACCCTTTCTGAGGAAGGGTTTTCCGTGGAACTGTTAAAACATAGTTTAACGGAAGAAGAGCTCATCGAAAAAATAAAAGGAGTGCACGTTCTAGGAATACGTTCCAAGACGCAGGTCACCAAAAATGTGTTGGCTGCGGCGGACAAATTAATGGTGGTTGGCGCTTTCTGTATAGGTACTACCCAAATAGACCTGGAGGCATGCAAGAAGAAGGGGGTAGTGGTATTCAATGCACCTTATAGCAATACAAGGTCTGTAGTGGAACTGGCTATTGGTGAGATCATCATGTTAATGAGGAGTATTTTTCCCCGCAGTACAGAAATCCATGCCGGTCAATGGAATAAGACTGCCGCCAATTCAAAAGAGGTGCGTGGTAAAAATCTCGGTATTGTAGGATATGGTAATATTGGAAAGCAATTGTCCGTATTGGCCGAAGCATTGGGAATGCGTGTCTACTATTACGATGTGGGCGATCAGTTGGCTTTGGGTAATGCCACCAAGTGCAGTACATTGGAGGATTTGTTAAATGTTTCCGATGTTGTAACCTTGCACATAGATGATAATAAGGCCAATAAGAATTTTATTGGGGAAAGGGAAATTAACCAAATGAAGGATGGAGCCCTCTTTGTAAATCTCTCCAGAGGTTTTGTGGTGGACATTGAAGCTTTGGCCAATGCCCTGAAAAGTGGAAAGATAGCAGGAGCGGCCATAGATGTTTTTCCTGAGGAGCCTAGAAGTAACGGTGAATTCTTAACAGAGCTTAAAGGTTTGGAGAACGTTATACTAACTCCACATATTGGAGGTAGTACGGAAGAAGCACAACGTGATATTGCAGATTTCGTTCCCAATAAAATAATGGACTATATTAATTCTGGAAATACTGTAGATGCTGTAAACTTTCCAAATATTAGACTGCCCAAACAGAATAATGCACATAGATTTTTGCATATTCACAAGAATGTTCCTGGGGTCATGGCGAAGATCAATGAAGTTTTGGCCCGTTATGATATGAACATTTCAGGACAATATCTTTCTACGGATAACGAGGTGGGATATGTAATCTCCGATTTGGACAAAGAGTATAACAAGGATGTGTTAAAGGCCCTTAAAAAAATAGACAATACTATTAAATTTAGGGTTCTGTATTAGGATACAACCGGTAATCATAACTTAAAACTGCCTTGAATTTATTTTTTGGCAGTTTTTTTATGTCTTTTACTGAATTTTTTTTTGGAACCGAACATATTGTGCTAAACTGATTAGGTTCTGCACTGGGTTGGCACCTACTTTTTCAATCATTTTATCCTATTGATGATGGTAAGGTTCATTCCTTAGAATGGTAAAAGCCCTATATAGTTGCTCCACCATAAACAGTCGGACCATTTGATGCGAAAAGGTCATTTTTGATAAACTGATCTTGCCCTGGCTTTTTTGATAAACAGCATCGCTAAATCCGTAAGGGCCACCAATGACGAACACGAGTTGCTTTAAGCCGGAGTTCATTTTTTTTTGTAGGTATTCCGAGAATTCCACAGAAGTTTTCTGTTTCCCGTTTTCATCCAACAGTATAAGTGAATCCGTGGGGTTTAGTTTGTTTAGAATTGCCTCACCCTCTTTTTCCTTTTGTTGTTTTTCGGATAGATTTTTGGTATTTTTTATGTCCGGTATTATTTCCAATTCGAACTTGATATAGTGTTTCAGCCTATTCTGATATTCCTCAATTAATTGGGTTAATTGAGTGCTATCTGTTTTTCCCAGTACTAATAGTTTTATGGTCATAGGGCAAATGTAATATGCTTATTTGAAACTCCAAAAAGAAGCTTATGTCCTTATGGAAACATCCGTGAAAGGAATTACCGGGTTTAAATATAATAATTGGTTCGTAGTTACATTGAAGGATTGTTTTATTTGGAACACTTATGTATTTAAGGAAATATCAAAGGGGGCGGAATTGGAGAAACATTTTAGTAAATTAGCATAGAAAAAATAGTGCATGATATCAGAAGAACAATTTAAGAAAGAACTCGATATAATTATAAAGAACGCGATTCGTGAGGATG
>TARA_R100001369_G_scaffold92234_3_pt1 | contig 10142 bp, 10 predicted proteins | sample TARA_R100001369 | Tara Oceans TARA_R100001369 (sample SAMEA2621528) | marine metagenome | biome: marine biome (ENVO:00000447); feature: surface water layer (ENVO:00002042); material: "saline water (ENVO:00002010), including plankton (ENVO:xxxxxxxx)" | depth 5 m | reverse complement strand
TAATTGCCTGATTTTTGGGAGATATATTCGAACTGGGAACTAATGGGGCCTTGGTCCAGGGAAAGTTTATCTTCCTCCTCGGATTCCTGTGCAAAGTGTAGGTTAAATGACAATAGAGCCATTACGATAAAGAGTAATTTCGAAATTTTCATTTATGTAATTCTTATTGTTAATAATGATTTAGAGAGGGCTAAAATACTTTAATAATCCCAATTATTAAAAAAAGGATACCAAGTGTCTTAACTAAATAGAATAACCCACAATTTTGTATATTATTATATATTGATAAAATTTTAATAATAGGTGTACCTGCGAACCTTGGCAATGTACTTGGCAAGGCGAATTACTTGGTGGGAATAGCCAAATTCATTATCGTACCAAATATATAACACTAGATTCCTTCCATCCTCCGATACTATGGTTGCAGTACTGTCATAAATGGCAGGGGCAGAAGTCCCGACTATGTCTGTTGATACCAATTCGTTGCTCAAGGAATACTTTATTTGTTCCACCAAATCGCCTTCCAGGGCATATTTCTTAATAATGGTGTTCAATGCCGCCTTTGAAGTCTTGTTGTTGATCTCCAAATTCAATATCGCCAAAGAACCATTAGGCACCGGTACCCTAATGGCATTCGATGTAAGCTTGCCCTTTAGTTGCGGAAGGGCCTTGGCCACTGCTTTTCCGGCCCCTGTTTCCGTTATTACCATATTAAGGGCTGCGGCCCTGCCACGTCTGTATTTCCCGTGCATATTATCAACCAAATTTTGATCATTGGTATAGGCGTGAATGGTTTCTATATGTCCTTTTTTTATTCCCAAAGAATCATCCACCACTTTCAGGATAGGGGTTATGGCGTTTGTGGTGCAAGAGGCGGCAGAAAATATATTTATGGTGTCCGGATCAAATTCCATATGGTTAACGCCATGAACTATATTGGGGATCTCTTTGCCCGGCGCCGTCAGTAGCACCTGGCTGCTGCCTACGGACCTTAGGTGCCTACTCAAGGCTTCTTTGTCCCTGAAGGCCCCTGTGTTGTCTATTATCAGCGCGTTGGCAATGCCGTATTGGGTATAATCAATGTCCTCTGGATTATCGGCCTCGATAATATGAACTGTGGTGCCATTGATGTACATGGCTTTGTTCTTAAAGTCTATATCCACAGTTCCCATAAATTGCCCGTGCACGGAATCTGTTCGCAATAAATTGGCTCTCTTTTCCAAAATTTCCTGCGTTACGGTTCCTCGGGTAACTATTGCCCTTAGCCTCAACTGATTTCCTTTGCCGGTTTTTGCCATTAATTCCCTGGCCAATAATCTGCCAATTCGCCCAAAACCATATAATACCACATCTTTGGGTGTTATCTCGTTTCTGGAATTGGCACTTTTTAGCTTGTCCAGGACAAAAGCTTTTACATTGCTATAATTATTGTCATCGGAATGATATTCATAGGTAAGTTTACCTATGTCCAATTTTGAAGGTGGTAGCTGTATATCATTGATAGTTCGCAATATTTCGACCGAATCGAATATCGATATCGGTTTTTGGACAAATTCGCAGGCATACTCATGTAGGTTTATTATGTCGCTAACGTTTTTGTCTATAACCTGATTTTTAAAAAGGACAATTTCTATGGATTTGTCGTACCATAAATCACTTGCAATTTTAATGAACTCGGTCGTAGCCTTTCTTCTGTCTGCTTGAAAGGCCAATTCCTTTTCATAAAGTTTAATAGCGCTCATAGGTTGATCTTGATTTGTTGGATTTTGGGTAAAATTATAGATTTCAAACGTTTTCGTAAAAAATTATGGTATAAAAAAAGCGCTCCCTTCAGAGCGCTCTTTTTTTATACTGTGCTTTTTATTGTATTATCAGTCGTTCTTTCTCACCTTTTTTATTCAGCATGGTAATACTTGCCCTATCGTATCTGGATATTCGACCGAACTTGGTTTTGGCATCCTGGATATTGTTGATTTCTTCATCTCCAAAGGATAGCAAAACTTTGCCTTCAAATCCATAATTTCTATAGGTTTCGGGCACTCCTATAATTTTAACCCCTTTTTTGGTCTTAAAGGCCTTTTTCTCATCTTCGGTCAGGTTTTTTACTTCAAAGCCCAGAACAGGAATAATGATTGTTTGTCGTTCCTTAAGCATGACCGGAAATTCCATCCTCTCATCACCGCGAAGAACTGTTACCAAAAGCTCGTCGCCCGGCCTTTTGGAAGCTATATAGCCTATTAGATCTGAAAATTTGTGAATTTCAACATTGTCTATGTTCTTAATAATGTCTCCTTCTTTTAAATCTGCGTCATAGGCACCTGAATCCTCCTCAACGCCAGCTATATAGACACCATCAATTTCATTGATGCCGTTTTCAACGGCATATGGACTGTTCATGGGTACGGTATTGATTCCTAAAATTCCCTTTTGTACGTTTCCGTATTCCATTATGTCCTCCACTACTTTTTTCGCAATGTTACTGGGCACTGCAAAGGAGTATCCTACATACGAACCTGTTTGTGAGGTAATGGCCGTGTTGATACCAATAAGGTCTCCATTGGTATTTACCAACGCCCCACCACTGTTCCCAGGGTTTACGGCGGCATCGGTCTGAATAAATGACTGATCCAAACTGGCCAATGCCCTGGCCTTGGCACTAACGATCCCGGCCGTAACCGTAGACGTTAAATTAAAAGGGTTCCCTACTGCCAATACCCATTCACCTACCTTGGTGTTGTCCGAGTCCCCAAAAGCTAGATAAGGCAATTGCCTGTCAACATCTATTTTAATCAGGGCAATATCAGAATTAGGGTCGGTACCAATTAATTCGGCATCGTAGGTTTTATTATTATTTAGAGTAACCTGCAGTTGATCGGCATTGGCAATTACGTGGTTATTGGTAACAATATAACCATCCTGAGAGATTATTACTCCCGAACCAGTACCTACCTGAGGTGTTTGACTTCCGCCATATCCGTAGAAAAATTCCATTATACTGGACGGACCTTTGCTGGTGGCTACATTTTTAACGTGTACCACTGCATTAACGGTGTTCTTTGCCGCCATAGTAAAATCTACTTCGTTAATACCCGCACCCTTGGCAGAAGTTGGGGTGTAGCTAGTTGAAATCAACTGAGCCCCATTGTCTTCCTGTATTACTGCATAATTTGGTTTCTCTAAAAAAAGTTTGTAAGCACCTAATGTAATAGCACCTGCAAAAACAGAGACCAATAATAAACTTCCAAATTTCTTCATAAAAACATTTTTTTAATTTGCTCAAGTAAAATTAACACAATTCTATAGCAATTATTTGGCTTTAACGAGTTTTTAACTGATAATAAAACCTTAATAAAATTATATCTTTGCTTTATAAATTACAATATGCTACTGAATTTTTTTAAATACCAAGGAACTGGAAATGACTTTGTCATGATAGATAATCGGAAAGAGTTCTTTCCCAAGGAAAACGTTGGTTTGGTCTCTTTTTTATGTGATAGAAGATTTGGCATTGGTGCCGATGGACTCATTTTATTGGAAAATGACAAGGACACGGATTTTAAAATGGTCTATTATAATTCGGATGGCAGACAAGGTACCATGTGCGGCAATGGGGGCAGATGTATCGTGGCCTTTGCCCATTATTTGGGGGTTGTTGACCAAAATACATCATTTATGGCGGTAGACGGACTACATAACGCAACCATAGCCAATGGTATTGTTAGTTTGGAGATGCAGAATGTTGAGGAAATAAAGGAAAAGTCCAATTCCTTGTTTCTCAATACAGGTTCCCCGCACCACGTTCAGTTGGTTGACGGACTTCAGGATTTTGATGTCCGCAAGGAAGGTGCCAAGCTTCGCTATGGTTTGTACGGTGAGCAGGGAAGCAATATCAACTTTGTGGATCAGGCTGCGGAAGATACCTTTAACGTAAGAACTTATGAGCGGGGAGTGGAAGATGAAACCTTTTCCTGTGGCACAGGAGTCACTGCCGTTGCCTTAGCCATGTACCATTCGGGCAAGACCAACAAGGATTCAGTTAAGATTGTTACTCCTGGTGGTAATCTTCAAGTGAAGTTCAAGAGCAATGCAAATGGCTACGATCAAATATGGCTGACAGGTCCTGCTAAACTCGTTTTTAAAGGGGAGATAAATGTTGAGTCTTAAAGGGGAGCAAATTTACTTGAGGGCTTTGGAGCCCAAGGATTTGGATTTTCTATATGATTTGGAGAACAATCCCGAGATTTGGGAAATAAGTGGCACCACTTCACCCTATTCCAAACACGTGTTACAACTATACCTGGAAAATGCCCATAAAGATATTTATGAGGTAAAGCAGTTGAGATTGTGTATTTGCAATCTAAAAGGTGTGGTATTGGGTTTAATAGATTTATTTGATTTTGACCCAAAGAATTTGAGAGTGGGTATGGGCATTATTGTAAGCCAGAAGATAAATAGAAATAAAGGGGTTGGCGCTGAAGCCGTAGAGATACTCACTAATTATGCCTTTTCGGTATTGGGAATGAGACAAGTTTATGTAAATGTTTTGGAGGAAAACGCTCCTAGCATACATTTGTTCTCAAAATTGGGGTTTGTAAAAGTTGGAATAAAAAAGGATTGGATATACTCCAATGGAGCTTTTAAAAATGAAATCTTGTTTCAAAAGATAAATAGCTAATGTATATAAAGAAAATTTTATTGGTTATCGTTATTGCTGGAATGTTGGTGGGTGGTGCATTCGCTTATATGGTCTACAGGGCCTTCTTTGTACCCAACACGCAATTTAACAATGAAGTGGCCTATGTGTTTATACCGTCAAATTCGGATTTCGAAGAAGTTAAGGCAATTATGGAACCTCTTTTGAAGGATCTGAATACTTTTGAATCCGCGGCGGATAAAAAGGGCTATAGCGCCAATATAAAAGCAGGAAAATATGCCATTAAAAAGGGGATGGGCAATAACGATATTGTCAATTCGCTAAGAAGTGGCAATATTCCCGTAAAAGTTGCTTTTAACAATCAGGAGAACCTAGCGGATCTAGCGGGTAGAATTTCCCTTCAGATCGAGGCGGATAGTACGGCTTTATTGAGTGTCTTTAAAGAGTCTGAATTTTTGAAAGCCAACGGATTTAACGATAAAACGGCACTTTCAATGTATATTCCCAACAGCTATGAGTTTTTCTGGAATACTTCGGCAGAGGGTTTTAGGGAAAGAATGTTAAAGGAATACAAGAGGTTTTGGAACGATGAACGCATTGCCAAATCGAAATCCCTAGGTTTAAATTCTTCGCAGGTCATTACTTTGGCATCCATTGTGCATAAGGAGACGGCAAAAGTTGATGAGCGTCCCAGGGTGGCAGGGGTATACCTAAACCGATTGTCCAAAGGGATGTTGCTCCAGGCCGATCCAACAGTGATTTATGCCATTAAGTTACATACGGGTAATTTTGATACCATAATAAAAAGAGTGTTGTATAAGGATTTGGAATTGGATTCGCCCTATAACACCTATAAGTATGCAGGTTTGCCTCCAGGACCAATTGCTATGCCCGATATTTCGGCCATAGATGCTGTTTTAAATCCCGAAAAGCACGATTATTATTACTTTGTAGCCAATGTGGAAGATTTTGGTTATCACAAGTTTGCAAAGACTTTGGCGCAGCATAACCGCAATAAAGAGCAGTACGTCCGATGGATAAACAGTCAAAAGATAAACCGCTGAACCAATGAGCCTTAATTCTGTGTCATTTATCCAATAATCACAACATTTTGTACAAAGTTGCGTTAAAATAGGTCTGTTTTTAAAAATCGGGCATATCTTTGTAAAGTGAAATTTAAGCAAACCCTTTTTTGGTTGTAAGTCTTAAGAAAACAAATATATGAGAAAGTGGACAAGTTATTTGTTCCCCGTTATCATGATTTTTATTCTAATAAGTTATGGGTTTAAGCCAGCTAAAATGGTTATTCCCGAGGCTTTTAGAGTAAATGGACCTACCGAAGTTTTGTTTCCCAAACACGGAACTGTTTTAAAATCAACTATGGCTGCGCCACCCTTTTTAGGAACATCCTACAACGGGTTTAAAGAGGCTTTAGCCTTTAAGGAATCTCAAGGAAATTATTTTACGACCAATGCCTTAGGTTATCTAGGAAAGTATCAATTTGGTATAGGAACCCTAGAGTTACTTGGTGTTTACAACGCTACATTATTTCTTAACGATCCAGTGTTGCAGGAAAGGGTATTTCATACCAATCTTTCCAGAAATAAATGGATTCTTAGAAGGGATATAAAACGATTTGTTGGTGTGGTCATTAATGGTCAGGAGATTACAGAATCGGGAATACTGGCGGCTGCACATTTGGCAGGAGCGGGGAACGTAAAAAAGTATCTAAGGTCTTATGGGGAATTAAATGTGGACGATGACTTTGGGTCATCTGTTTCTTACTACATCAAAAAATTCTCTGGATATGATATTTCCCATGTAACCCCTAAAAAGAATCCTAGAATATAAAGAATTCGTAATTATGAAAATGGAAGGGCCCTAACATCTTGTTAGGGTTTTTTTATGCGTGAATTATAAAAATAGTGGGTCTTTTATGTAGATCAACAGATGTTCTTTGCCAATCCATTGCTTTCTTGGTAGCGATAAATTCTGAGGGTAAGGTTATGTCGCAAGCTACGCAAACCAAGGTATGTGGAGAAAGTGTTTTTATTAATTCGTCCAATAGTTTATTATTTCTATAGGGGGTTTCAATAAAAATCTGTGATTGATCAAAATCCCTGGATAGTTTTTCAAACCTCTTGATACTTTTTTTTCTTTCCCCGGCTTCAATGGGCAAATAGCCGTTAAAGGCAAAACTCTGACCGTTTAGGCCACTGGCCATTAATGCCAGTAGAATAGAGGAGGGGCCCACCAGTGGCACTACCTGTATTCCTTTTTGATGGGCAATAGCCACAATATCGGCTCCGGGATCTGCAATTCCAGGGCAACCCGCTTCCGATATAATGCCTATATTAAAACCTTCAAAGCAAGGGTCCAAAAAAGTGGGAAGCATTTCTGGTTCCGTAAATTTGTTGAGTACATTGATGTGCAAACTTGGCTGCGATTTTTTGGAACTTATCTTTTTTATAAAGTGTCGAGCCGTCTTTTCATTTTCAACTATGTAATGATCAATTTGTTCAATGGTCCTTTTGATGGATATTGGGAGCACTTCCAAGGGCTCGTTATCGCCCAAGGTTGTTGGGATTAAATATAATTTTCCAATATTGCCCATTGTTTGGTCCATAGGGATTAGATTAATTGTGAGTTATGTCCTGCGCAATCAAATCGCATGCGGAATCAATTAAATGAAAAATTTCTTCAAATCCATCTTCACCACCATAATAGGGGTCAGGAACTTCTTTATTGGCCAAATTTGATCTATGGAGCAATAAATTGACTTTGGCAATCTCGTTTTCGTTTTTGGCCAAGGCAATTATGTTTCTGTAATTACTTTTGTCCATAGCATAAATGAGATCGAATTCCTCAAAATCTTTGGCAGAGAATTGCCTGCATCGCTGCTGGCTAATATCGATGCCATATTTTTTGGCTATGGCTATAGATCTGGTATCAGGTTTTTTGCCAATATGATAACTGGCGGTACCTGCAGAATCCACATGGAATGTATTATTGTCCAATTTGCTCTTAAGAATACCCTCGGCCAAAGGTGACCTACATATATTCCCTAAACAGACCATAAGGACTTTGGTTCTCATGGTAAAAGAGGTGTTAAGAGAACTTCTTGGTTAGGTCATCTATGTATTTACGGAACTGCTTGTCGGTCTCTGCAAGGTTGTCCACGGTCTTACAGGCATGAAGCACTGTAGCGTGGTCTCTTTTTCCTATCTGGGAGCCAATACTTGCCAAGGAGGCTTTGGTGAACTTTTTTGCAAAGAACATTGCCAATTGTCTGGCCTGTACAATATGTCTTTTTCTTGTTTTTGATTGAAGCGTGGCCACATCCATTTCAAAATAGTCGGAAACTACCTTTTGAATATAATCTATGGATACCTCCCTTTTGGTATTTTTTACAAATTTCTCTACTACCAATTGGGCCAATTCCAGAGTAACTTCTTTTTTGTTGAAGGAAGATTGGGCGATCAAGGAAATGATTGCTCCTTCCAATTCCCTGATATTGGTTTTTATGTGCTTGGCCACATAGTCTATAATATCGTCGGGCATTTCCACCCCATCACGATACAATTTGTTTTTTAAAATAGATATCCTGGTCTCGTAGTCCGGTGTTTGGAGCTCGGCAGATAAACCCCACTTAAATCGGGAAAGCAAACGCTGTTCTATATCCTGCATATCAACAGGGGCCTTGTCCGAGGTTAGGATTACCTGTTTGCCGTTTTGGTGCAAATGATTGAAAATATGGAAGAACACATCCTGTGTACCCGATTTTCCCGATAAAAATTGCACGTCATCAATAATAAGCACATCGATCAACTGATAGAAATGAATAAAATCGTTTCTGGTGTTTTTCTTGACCGATTCAATATATTGTTGGGTAAATTTTTCAGCAGAGATGTATAATACCGTCCTTTCTGGGTATTTGTCCTTTATTTCCACGCCTATGGCATGGGCCAAATGTGTTTTTCCCAAACCTACTCCACCAAAAACCAATAATGGATTAAATGAGGTTCCTCCAGGTTTGTTGGCAACTGCCATACCGGCCGATCTTGCAAGTCTATTGGAATCGCCCTCCAAGAAATTGTCGAAATTATAACTCGGGTTTAGTTGGGATTCAATTTTAATATTTCTAATACCAGGAATTACAAATGGATTTTTTAATTCCGGATTTTTGGATTTTATGGCCACGTCCAATTCCTGTGGCTCAACATTGGATCTGTTGGCGCTGGGTATTTTTTCTGTAAAAGGTTCACGATTGCCATAGGTGTTTTCCATTTTAATGATGTACACCAATTTAGCTGTCTCACCCAATTCTTTGGTAAGGGCTACTTTTAACAATTTAACATAGTGTTCTTCCAGCCATTCATAAAAAAATTTACTGGGAACCTGAATGCTCAAGGCATTATCGGAAAGCTTAACAGGTTTAATTGGCTCGAACCAAGTTTTGAATGCCTGCGGTTGGATATTGTCTTTTATAAAGCCCAAACAATGGTTCCATACGGACGTTGCAGTAACACTCATTTTTAATGTTTTCTTTTTTTGGTTAGTGTAAATTTCGGATGATATTCTGCCAGGTTAAATGGGACTATCAAGTGGGCAAATATGTGAACAAATATTCTAAAAAAAAAATCCAAAGAGGTTGAATTTTCCCTTTTTTTTTCTCATGTTGTACCACATTATTTTCACACTTTTAAATATAAAGGTTTTACACGGAATAACATGGATTTTAATGAATTTTCTTTTAGGGTTAGGTATGGCGAAACAGATCAAATGGGCGTAGTTTATCACGGGAATTACGCGCAATATCTGGAGATGGGGCGGGTTGAATGGTTAAGGTCTATGGGCATTTCCTACAAAAAGATGGAAGAAAACGGAATAATGTTGCCTGTAATTTCTTTAAATATTTTATTTAAGAAATCGGCAGTATACGACGATCTTTTAACGGTTACAACTTATATCCGTAAGCGGCCTATGGTGAGAATAGAATTTGACTATGAGATACGCAATGAGGCCAAAGAATTGTTAATAGAGGCCAACACAGTTCTGGCATTTATGGATATGAAATCCAACAAACCTATAAAATGTCCAGATTATATTCTCGATAACCTAGACATCTAGTTTTTTTATTTTTACTGGATACATTGCAGCAAAAATATTTTCGGTCAGTAAGGCGTCATTTTTTCTAACCGATATTTCAAGGGTGCAGTCCATTTCCATTTTTTGGGAGATAATTTCCATTTGATGTTGCTTTAGGATTCGCATTACCTTGTCCATCTCGGAATAATCAAAATGAAGCAAATATCGTTGCTGTAAAGTTTTTTCAATTATCTCGGCCGAATCAAGTGCCATTTGTGCGGCTGTCCTATAAGCGGATATCAAGCCACCGACCCCTAGTTTTGTGCCGCCAAAGATTCGGGCTACGGCCACTAGGACATTGGTTACTCCAAAAGACTGTATTTGACCGTATATAGGCATT
>TARA_R100001369_G_scaffold33374_1_pt1 | contig 10149 bp, 5 predicted proteins | sample TARA_R100001369 | Tara Oceans TARA_R100001369 (sample SAMEA2621528) | marine metagenome | biome: marine biome (ENVO:00000447); feature: surface water layer (ENVO:00002042); material: "saline water (ENVO:00002010), including plankton (ENVO:xxxxxxxx)" | depth 5 m | reverse complement strand
ATAGCCTTTACTGGTCCAATTCCCATAATACGTGGCTCAACACCAGCAGCAGCATAATTGACCATACGTGCAACTGGTTCAAGATTTAACTCTTTAACCATGTCTTCACTCATAACCATAACAAAAGCAGCTCCATCACTCATTTGTGATGAGTTACCAGCAGTTACGCTTCCGCCAGCTGCAAAAACGGCTCTAAGTTTTGCTAAAGCCTCTTTACTAGTTCCTGCACGAGGACCTTCATCTTTAGTCACCGTATATGATTTTGTTGCTTTCTTTCCGTTAACATCAATATAAGTCTGTTCAACTTCAATTGGCACAATTTGATCTTGAAAACGATTTTCGGCTAATGCTTTTAAAGCTTTCATATGAGAATTATATGCAAACTCATCTTGATCTTCACGAGAAACTTTAAACTGGTTGGCAACTGCTTCTGCAGTATTTCCCATTCCCCAATAATAATCTTCATGACCTGCTTTTACAATTGCATCGTAGTTTAATTCTGGTTTAAAACCAGTCATTGGTACGCTACTCATGCTTTCCGCACCACCTGCAATAATACAATCTGCCATTCCGGCTTGGATTTTTGCTGTTGCCATTCCGATAGTTTCTACTCCTGAAGAGCAAAAACGGTTAACAGTGACACCAGGAACATCTATAACTTCTAATCCCATTAATGAGATTAATCGCGCCATATTTAGTCCTTGAGCACCTTCTGGCATTGCATTACCAACGATAACATCATCAATACGTTTAGGGTCTAAACCTGGCAATTCCTTCATCATATATTTGATGGTTTCTGCTGCCAATTCATCTGTTCTTTTAAAACGGAACACGCCTTTTGGTGCTTTACCAACTGCGGTTCTATATGCTTTTACTATATATGCTGTTTTCATATTTTGTGCTTTTAGCTATTAGCTTTTGGCCTTTAGCGTCTGTAATTATATATTCTAAGTGCCAACAGCTAAAAGCTAAAGGCTAATCGCTGAGTGGTTTTTAATTACGTAACGGTTTCCCTTTGGTTAACATATGCTGAATTCTTTCCAAAGTCTTACGTTCTGTACAAAGTGAAAGGAAAGCTTCACGCTCTAAGTCTAATAGGTATTGTTCATTTACGAGAGTTGGTTCAGATAAATCACCACCAGCCATTACATAAGCTAATTTGTTAGCAATTTTCATGTCGTGCTCACTAATGTATTTAGAGTCCTTCATAGAATCTGTACCTACCATAAACATACCTAAGGCTTGCTTACCAAGTACTTTTACATCTGTTCGTTTTACAGGTTGTGTGTAACCCATATCTGCCATTAGTTTAGCGTGTTGTTTTGCAACTCCTATTTGACGGTCTTTATTTACAACGATGATATCCTTTCCTTTTTGAAGGATTCCTAAATCGAAAGCTTCGTAAGCAGAGGTTGCTACTTTTGCCATTCCGATTGTTAAGAAGTACTCTTGAAGTGTATTTAATTGTACATCACCTTTTCTAAAAGTATCAGATGCTCTTAAAGCCATTTCTTTAGAACCACCACCACCAGGAATCACACCAACACCAAACTCTACAAGTCCGATGTAAGTTTCTGCAGCTGCTACCACTTTATCTGCGTGCATTGATAACTCACATCCACCACCAAGAGCCATGCCGTGAGGTGCAGCAACGGTTGGAATAGAAGAGTAGCGCATTCGCATCATACTATCTTGGAAATATTTGATAGCCATATTCAGCTCATCATATTCTTGCTCTGCAGCCATCATAAAAATCATTCCGATATTTGCTCCGACAGAAAAGTTTGCGGCTTGGTTACCAACTACTAAACCTGCGAAATCTTTTTCAGCAATATCAATTGCTTTATTTAATCCTGCTAATACGTCGCCTCCAATAGTATTCATTTTAGATTGGAACTCTACATTAAGAATGCCATCACCTAAATCCTCAACAACAACACCCGAGTTTTTAAATACTTCAGATGTTTTTCTAATATTATCTAATATGATAAAACTGTCTTGTCCAGGTATTTTTTCTTGTGTTTTCTTCGGAATATCATAAGCGTATGTTGCACCTTCTTTAACAGAATAGAAAGATGTGATTCCTGCCACTAACATATCGTTTACCCAAGTATTAGGTTCTAAACCTTCAGCCTTCATCATTTCAATTCCTTTTTCGATACCAATAGCATCCCAAATTTGGAAAGGTCCATGTCCCCAACCAAATCCAGCTTTCATAGCATTATCAATCTTATAAAGGTCTTCTGTGATTTCTGGAATTCGATTAGATACATAAGCAAATAATGCAGCAAAGTGTTTTCTGTAGAATTCACCAGCTTTATCTTTTCCTTTTACTAAGACCTTAAAACGATCTGCTACATTATCAATAGTTTTTGTTAACTCTAAGGTTGCAAATTTAGCACGTTTGTTAGCTCTATATTCTAGAGAATCTAAGTCTAAGGATAAAATTTCTTTTTTGCCTTCAGCAGAAACTTGTTTTTTGTAAAAACCTTGTCCTGTCTTACTTCCTAACCATTTGTTATCCATCATAGTATTGATGAAGGTTGGTAAGGTGAATAAATCTAATTGTTCGTCTTTAGGACAATTGTCTTTAATACCATTAGCAACATGTACTAAAGTATCTAATCCAACAACATCTACAGTTCTAAATGTTGCTGATTTTGGACGACCAATTACAGGACCCGATAACTTATCTACTTCCTCAATGGTCATTTCTAATTCTTTGACTACATGAAATACATTCATGATGCTAAAAATTCCGATTCTATTACCAATAAATGCAGGAGTATCTTTAGCGATTACAGATGTTTTTCCTAAGAATTGTTCTCCGTATCCGTTTAAGAAATCTAAAACAGAAGAATCTGTTTTTGGTCCTGGAATAATTTCAAATAATTTTAAGTAACGTGCAGGGTTGAAAAAGTGAGTCCCACAGAAATGCTTTTGAAAATCTTCACTTCGGCCTTCGCTCATGAATTTGATTGGAATTCCAGACGTATTTGATGTAATTAAAGTTCCTGGAGTTCTATGTTTTTCAAGTTTTTCGAATACCTGTTGTTTAATGTCTAGACGCTCTACAACGACTTCCATAATCCAATCTACATCTTTTACCTTTGCGATATCATCCTCTAGATTACCAGTAGTAATTCGATTTGCAAACGAATTATGATAGAGTGGTGCAGGTTTCGATTTGATTGAAGCTGTTAAAGCATCATTTACTAATCTGTTTTTAACGACCTTGTCTTCTAAAGTTAATCCTTTAGCTTTTTCTTTAGCATTCAGTTCTCTCGGAACGATGTCTAATAACAAGACATCTACACCAATGTTAGCAAAATGACAAGCAATTCCGCTTCCCATTATACCTGAACCAATAATGGCTATTTTTTTAATTCTACGTCTACTCATCTTATTTTAAAATGTGTTCTTTTTGATTGTATATTTGTTTATTAGAGATTTTATTATTGATAATATCAGCAACTTTATAGAACTTTAGTAATTCTTCTTCTGTTACACTTTCCTTTATAGATTCATTAAATGTGAGGACTTTCTCTTTAGAATAGTCTCTTTTCTCTCTACCAAATTCTGTTAAATGAATTAATATACCACGACCATCTTCAGGATTTGGCTTGCGCTTGATTAAACCCTTCTCTTCCATGGTTTTTAATGTTCGCGAGAGACTAGTAGCTTCCATTCCCATTTTTGGACCTAATGATGTAGAAGGTGTACCTTTTTCTGGATCTATGCTTAATAAAGCAAAACCAGTTGCCATTGTTGTACCAAATTTTGATGCTTCTTCGTTATACATTTTATTAACAGCCAACCATGTAGTTCTTAATACATAATCTATAGTTTTATCTTTCATATAAGTTTCTTGGAAGTCAAATATAAGCAAAAAATACTATGCACGCATAGTATTTTGTTAAAATTATGCTTGCATAGTATTACGGAATGATGCTTGGCGAAGTTACTATAAGTTGACGATGTCTTTCCGAGATTTCACATTGAGTTTACTGTAGATAGAACTCACATGAGATTTAACAGTGCTGATACCAATGTTAAGTTCATCTGAAATCTCTTTATTGGATTTACTGGCTTTGAGTAATACATAAATCTTTCGTTCTTGAAGACTCAGAGATTTTATAATTTCTGATGCTTTGGGAGTATTTCTTTTAATAATTTTATTCAATATAAAGCCTAATAGAAATGCTATTATGAAACCTGAAATAATTAATAAGTGACTGTCTATTTTATTTTTTTGTATTGGAATTTTTGATTTAAAATTTGTAAAATAAATTGAGTTTTCAGATTTCCACCTTTTAGTTAAATTTTGATAGTAGCCAGTATTATCAGTAATATTCGTTTCAAAGTTGCTTTTTTGTAATGCGTAAAGTGATACTAATGGGTATGAACAACTATCCGCAATTTGTCTTAGTTGTTCATTAAAGGCATTTGTAACAAATTGACTTTTAACCCTTGTTGCATCAAAATTTGTACTGTCTATATATCTTACAACAGTATCGATTTTTTCAATAATTTTATTTTTAGAGTCACTTAAAAATTGAACATCATTAAATATACCACTCTTGCTAAGGATTTTAACAGAAGAGGTGTTATTAGCAACTAAAAAGAAATGATTTTCATTTTTACCACCAATAATTAGTGATACTTTTGAAGTTCCTTTTTTAGAAATATGAATACGAAATAGATTATCTTCTTTTGGTAGAAAGTGTATATTAAACTTGAAGTTACCAAAGATATCTACCTCAGATTCTGCAATAATCATGCTTTTTGACATGGTGTACATTTTGCTGAAATCTGAAATATGTGATAAGTAAACCTTAGGATTCCAAATACTATCTAATTTAAGGGTGCCTTCAATCTTAGAGTCTGTATTTTGAGCATTTAATATGGAAATAGATATAGATGCTAAATAGACAATGATGGCAAAGCAATAAATTTTATGCTTAAAAAACGGTAAAATACTTATGGCTAATGTTTTAATCATTTAAATTAAACCGTGTATAAATTTTGATGCTACCCGAAACTTTTTTTGGACTAATTTTAATATACCACTCTCCAACAATAGGATAGTTTACAAACTTTTTTATTTCGCCAGTTACAATTTCACTAACAGACTTTTTTTTACTTAAATGTAACGTCTTCTTGTCTGAGTTAAGTAGAGTTTTTGTTTTACCCTCGGGAATGACACTCTCTATTGAAAATTCACCTTTTTTCACATCACTAGAATTATAAATTTCTATTGTTAAATCTCCCTTGTAAATTTCAGAAGATATACGAATGTCCAAGGTTGATGTCCCAAGTTTAACATCCAAGGGGATTTTTATAATCTCCGAGTCTTCAGTGTTAACCGTTATTACTCGTCTTAACTCGAATGAAGTTTCTTGCGTAAATAAAGCTTGAGAACTCAAAACAAGAGTTAGTAATAAAAAAATAGTTTTTAAAAATTTCATAATACTTATGTTTTAAATTAATACTACAAAACTATTTAAACAAAAGAGATTCAAGACATTTTATAAGTATGAAAAAGGGTCTAATAAAGTTTTAAAAACGTATTAGACCCTATGTTTTTCTATGCTCTGTAAATTTTATCATAAAGTTCTTGATAAATGCCCTTAATAATATTGCGTTTCATTTTCATGGTAGGAGTAAGGTGACCACCATCAATAGACCAAATATCTGGCGTTAACTCGAAACGTTTTATTTGTTCCCATTTCCCAAAGTTCTTATTGTATTTGTCTATTTCTTTTTGAATACGATTAATTACAATTTCTGAATTGGCAATTTCTGCTTCAGTTGTGCCAACTCCATTTTGCTTATGGTGAATCCAATCGCGTACAAAATCGAAATTAGGCTGAATTATTGCTGCTGGCATTTTTTCACCTTCACCAACCACCATAATTTGTTCTATGAAAAGCGATTGCTTCATTTCATTTTCTAAAAGTGGTGGAATTACATATTTACCACCAGAAGTTTTAAACATTTCTTTTTTACGGCCTGTAATATGCAAAAATCCGTCATCATCAATTTTACCTTTGTCACCGGTATGAAAATAATCACCAGTCATAACACTTGCTGTTTTTTCTGGATCTTTATAATAGCCTAACATTACGTTCGGACCTTTGATTAGTAATTCTCCGTCTTCAGCGATTTTTACCTCTACATTATCTATTGGTTTGCCAACAGCGCCTACCTTATACATGTTATCTTTATATAAGCCTACTGATACTACTGGTGATGTTTCTGTTAGGCCGTAACCTTCCATAACTCTCATGCTAGCTGCTCCAAACATTCTTGCTAATCTCGGCTGGAGTGCTGCACTTCCCGAGACCATAGTGCCTAATTCTCCACCAAGAGCTTCACGCCATTTACTAAAAATAAGTTTGTTGGCTATTTTAAGTTGAAACTCATACCAAGCTCCATTTGCTCCATAAGGTTCCCAACGTTCCCCTAATCTTACAGCCCAAAAGAATAGGCCTTTTTTAATACCAGATAGTTCTTCACCCTTAAGCATTATTTTATCGAATACTTTTTCGAGTAAACGAGGAACAACACTCATTAAATTAGGTTTAATTTCTTTAGCGTTATCTCCAATTTTATCAATGCCTTCAGCAAAATATATAGATGTACCTGCATATTGATAGACATAGATTAGTACGCGCTCAAAAATATGACAAATAGGAAGAAAGCTTAGAATACGTGTTTCACCTTCACTCAAAGGAACTCTTAGAGAACTGTCTAAAACGTTACTAGTAATATTCCAATGCGATAGCATTACACCTTTAGGTTTTCCTGTAGTACCTGATGTGTATATTATTGTAGCTAAATCAGAGGACTTTACAGCGTCTTTTCTTGCTTCAACTTCTTGTTGTGTGCTTTCATCTTTACCTAATTCGAATAATTCGGAATAGTGTTTACAGCCTTCAATATGGTCAAAAGAATAAACTTCTTTTAAACTTGTGTTTGCTTGTACTTTTCTAACTTTTTCTAAAACTTCTGCATCAGAAACAAAGCAGTAAATAGATTCGCTATGATTAAGGACGTACTCATAATCTTCTGCACATATCGTTGGATAAATAGGAATATTTTGAGCTCCTGTTTGTAGAATCCCAATATCCATAATATTCCATTCTGTTCTATTTGAGGAAGATATTAAAGCAATTTTATCATTTTTTTGAATTCCTAATTTTAAAAGTGCCCTACTTATTGCATTAGCTTTATTTAAATACTCTTGAGTTGACATTGGAGTCCACACACCATCATATTTAGTGACTAAAGCACTTTTATTAGGTTTGTGTTCTAGTTGGTAGTAAGGGAAATCAAAAAGGCGTTTAACGTCTGTCATAATCAACTTAGCAAAAAATTAGGTATGTAGTTACGAAAATATGAAAATAAACGCTATAAATATGATGTTAAAAAAAGAGGTGTCTTTTTTTAACAAAAAATTAGTCCTTTTGAATCCATAATCGTGCATTTACAAAAGCTTCTAACCAAGGAGAAACTTCGTCTTTTCTGCCTTCTGGATAATTAGCCCAATTCCATTGAAATGTAGATCTTTCAATATGTGGCATAGTTACTAAATGGCGTCCTGTTATGTCGCACAACATTGCAGTATTAAAATCTGATCCATTTGGATTGTGCGGATAAGCATCGTAACTATATTTTGCAACAATATCATAGTTGTCTTCTGCTTGTGGTAAACTGAATTTACCTTCTCCATGAGAAATCCAAACCCCTAGTGTTGTGCCCTCTAAAGTAGATAGCATTACCGAGTTGTTTTTTTGAATTTTCACTGATGTAAAAGCACTTTCGTGCTTATGAGAATCGTTATGGACCATTTTTCCATGTTGAGCATGGTCTGGGTTGATGAGATCTAATTCCATCCATAACTGACAACCATTACAAATACCAACAGATAAAGTGTCTTTGCGATCAAAGAAATTCTTTATCACTTTATTAGCTTTTTCGTTGTACTTAATGGCACCAGCCCATCCTTTTGCAGAGCCTAAAACATCAGAATTACTAAAACCTCCAACAGCTCCTAAAAATTGAATATCTTCTAGTGTTTCTCTGCCAGAAATTAAATCCGTCATATGCACATCTTTAACATCAAAACCTGCTAAGTACATAGCATTTGCCATTTCGCGCTCGGAGTTACTTCCTTTTTCTCTAAGAATTGCCGCTTTGGGTTTAGGTTTACTCGTGTCTATTTGGTGTAATTTTCCTGTGAAATACTTTGGGAATTCGTAAGTTAATGCTTGATTTTTATAATTTTCAAAACGTGTATCAGCGAGTCCGTTTGCTGTTTGTTTGCGGTCGAGTAGAAGTGAGGTTTTATACCATATATCTCTAATTTCCGTGACATTAAAAGAGAAACTGTCTTCTTTGTTTTTAATAGTTACAATGCCAGAGTTATTAGCTGTTCCTATGTTAAAAAACTCAATATTCTTTTCTGATAATAACGTTTCTACAGAATTATCGGCTTGAAAAACAATCCCTGAATTTTCGGAAAATAAAACTTTTATAGAATCGTCTTCGTTTAAAGATGAAATATCAAATTCTGCACCTAAATTAACATCAGCAAAACATAGTTCTAATAACGTGGTTATTAATCCTCCAGAAGCAATATCATGACCAGCAGAAATTTTATCAGATTTGATTAAATTTTGAATTGTATTAAAAGTATCTTTTACAAATGATGCGTTTTTTACATCAGGCGCATCATTTCCGATGGTGTTTAAGATTTGATTAAACGAGCTTCCTCCTAATTTGAATGTGTCCTGAGACATATTAATGTAATAGATGTTTTGTCCATTTTGTTGCAAGACAGGCTCTACGACTTTAGAAATTTCATTACAATTTCCAGCAGCAGAAATAATAACTGTTCCTGGGGAGATGACGTCACCATCTTTATATTTCTGTTTCATAGAAAGCGAGTCCTTTCCTGTAGGAACATTGATTCCCAGATCTATAGAGAATTCTGAAATTGCCTTAACAGCTTTATATAAACGTGCGTCTTCACCTTCATTTTTGCAAGGCCACATCCAGTTTGCCGAGAGTGAGACAGAGGTTAAGTTATCTTTTAAAGGCGCCCAAATAATATTAGTTAATGCTTCTGTAATAGAATTTCTGCTTCCTGCTTCTGGATGAATTAAGCCAGAAATAGGTGAGTGACCAATAGAGGTCGCAATACCTTCTTTTCCGTTATAATCTAAAGCCATAACACCAACGTTATTCAATGGAACTTGTAAAGGTCCAACGCATTGTTGCTTGGCGACTTTACCACCAACACAACGGTCTACTTTATTTGTTAACCAATCTTTACAAGCTACAGCTTCTAATTGTAAAACCTGTTCCAGGTAGATGTGTAAATTTTTGGTTTTATATCTTGAATTTTTATAATTTCTATGAACGGTATTATCTGTTAAAATAGTTTTAGGTGAACTACCAAACATATCCTCTAAAGCTAAATCCATAGGTTTTTCGCCAGTGGTTTCAGATTCAAACGTAAAGCGATTATTTCCTGTTACATTTCCAACAGTGTATATCGGTGAACGCTCACGTTCTGCAATTTTCTGTAAGGTGTCTAAATGTTTTTCAGCGATAACTAGTCCCATACGTTCTTGGGATTCATTACCAATAATTTCTTTAGCAGATAATGTAGGATCTCCGATAGGTAATTTATCTAAATTGATATGTCCACCTGTATCTTCTACCAATTCCGACAAACAGTTTAAATGGCCACCAGCACCATGATCGTGAATTGAAACAATAAAATTTTCATCACTTTCTACCATTCCACGAACCGCATTTGCTGCACGTTTCTGCATTTCTGGGTTAGAACGTTGTACTGCATTTAGCTCAATACCCGAATCTAAAGCACCTGTGTCTGCAGAAGAAACAGCAGCTCCTCCCATACCAATTCTGTAATTGTCACCGCCAAGAATTACAATTTTATCTCCTTCTTGTGGTGTGTCCTTTAGTGCTTGTTCTGCTTTACCATAGCCTATACCACCAGCTTGCATAATTACCTTATCGTAACCTAATTTTCTTGTTACTGACTTACTTGATGCTGAATTTTCTTTGTGCTCAAAAGTTAAAACTGAACCACAGATTAAAGGTTGTCCGAATTTA
>TARA_R100001369_G_scaffold92910_1_pt1 | contig 10174 bp, 4 predicted proteins | sample TARA_R100001369 | Tara Oceans TARA_R100001369 (sample SAMEA2621528) | marine metagenome | biome: marine biome (ENVO:00000447); feature: surface water layer (ENVO:00002042); material: "saline water (ENVO:00002010), including plankton (ENVO:xxxxxxxx)" | depth 5 m | reverse complement strand
GCTTCTGTTTCCCTAGGGTGCTGTAAGTAGGATGCATCGCCACTAAAATCATAGGTTTCCGATTCCAATATTAACGGAACTCCTCCCATGCGTTTAACCATTTCAAAATAATAAGAGGCACGCAAAAATCTTGCTTCAGCCAAAAAACGCGTTTTAAGGGAAGCCTCTAATTCAGTAGCTTCCTCACATCTTTCCAAGAATAGATTTATTTCACGGATATATCCGTAATTCCAAATACCCCAGCTTCCAAATCCCCATCCATCATTTTGAAATGCAGGATAGCGGCCTGCCTCGGACCAATAGGCTATATTGAAATCTGCCAGAGAAGCCCAATCATCCAATCTTCCAAAATCTTCATATCTATTGTAAAGATCTCCCAAAACCGAGAGTACGGCACTCGGATCTGTAAAAATTTGCTCTTGGGTCAATATAGACGAGGGCGGCCGATCCAAAAACTCCTCATCGTTCTTTGAACAGCCTAAGGCCAAGAATAAGGCTAATAGTATTGTAAATATATATTTTTTCATTGCGTATAAATTTTAACTATTTATATAGATAGGTTTACCCCGACGTTTACGAATTTGTTCTGTGGGTACTGCAATCCATTGGTATCGTTGACTTCTGGGTCAATACCAAATTTTGATAGGTTATCAAAGGAAAATAGGTTGTACCCATTTACATAGAACCTAGCTTTTTGTAGACCTATTTTTTCAAGAATTGGTTTAGGTAAGGAATACCCTAGTTCTATAGTTCTTGCCCTTAAATAGGTTACGTTATGCATCCAGAAGCTAGATGCTTGACCTCCTCTATAATTACTGTGATATGATGCATTATAACGCAGCGCAGGATATTTCCCTGGAACCCAAGTACTGTTGGGGTCCGCCGGATCCTGACGACTCCAGCTGTCCAAAAATATGGTGTTCAAAGCTCCCTGGTTTTGGAAAGCCCATCTAGTTTCCCATTCCTGTGCCCAGGAATATCCAGAGCCGCCTGAAAAATCTGCGGTAAAATCAACTCCCTTATAGGCCATGCGTATGCTAAGTCCAAAGTTTACAGAAGGTTGCTTACCAAAATTGTAGCCTATCGGTTTTTCATCGTAACCGTTAATTCTTCCGTCACCATTTAAGTCTTCATAGATCAAATCTCCAGGCAATAAGGTTCTGTTACCCTGACCATCAATGTCTACAGGGTAATTGTTGATCTCTTCTTGGGACTGAAATTGACCGATGGTATTGAATCCCCATCTTATATCATTGAATCTTCCTTCATTGGATACCCTATATTCCTGCCATGAGTTTTCAAATCTAGGTTTGTAGGATTCTATAAACTTACCACGGGAGTAGGAAGCATTACCAGAGACAGTTAGATAAAAGTCTCCAAAACTATCACTATAGCTTAAGGCCCCTTCAAAACCGGACTGGGCATCGCTATTTACGTTTTCATCTGGCAGGCCATAGCCCAATTCACTGGGAATTAAGATATCATATTTCCTGCCTCTTAAACCTGTACGCAGTCTGTAGAAGTAGTCATAGGATCCATTGATCTTACCATCAAAAAGGGTGAAATCCATTCCTATATCCGTAATCTTACTCTTAAACCAGGAAATATTATCCACAATTTGACCTTTATCCCTAGCACCTACGATTGGTTGACCATCCAATACAACTGTTCCTGTATTGTAATTGTAGCCTGGCAAATAGTCGTATGCACCTATACCAATATTATCGTCTCCCAAAACACCATAGGAACCTCTTATTTTAAATTCCGAAACCCATGCATCCTCTCCAGCTATACTCTTATACCAGTCTTCCTCTGTAATCCTCCAACCGATGGAACCGGAAGGAAAAAATCCCTTTCTTTTGCTGGGGGCAAATTTCCAAGAGGCGTCCTGTCTTCCAGAAAGTTCCAAATAGTATTTTTCTTTGTAGTTATAGTTGAATTTACCAATGTAACCGATCCGTGCCTCTTCATTATCGGCATCTTGAAATTCTACCACATTCGCAAAATACATCAGGGGCAAGATATTTGTTTCCGGTACCGAACGTAACCATTGGTTTTGGTCACGTTGCTCTTGGCGTTCTACTAAGAACAGCCCTTCAACATTATGATCATCCCCAAAAGATTTTTTGTAGGTGGCTTGTCCTTGGTATACGTTTTTAAGAATCTTTCGATTTCTTCGTTCCCTCCATGGGTTGGAACTACCACCTGTAGCATTATAGGCGTCGTTGGCCGCATCATAAGTATACGCATCATAAGTATATTCGTGGCCATTAAGTACTTGATCTGCTATATAATAGGAATACATTCCCTTTACAGTTAGTCCCTCTGCAAAACCACCGAACTTGTACTCCCCACTGAAGTTTGTTTGTAACACCCTCCAAATGTTGGTAGAATACCCTCCGATCTTCTTGTTGTGTAAAGCCCAGTTGGTCTCATTATGACCAATGTCATTAAGATATTCTGGGTTGTCATTGGCATATGGACGTTCAAAAGGACGATTACGTAAAATGGCAAATCGTGGCAGCCAATAATCATCGGCACCAGGTATCCCCGGATTATCGGTGGTTTCAATTCTACCGTTAATTTGAACTCCAACCTTTAATCGATCGGTAATATTGGCATCCAAATTACTCTGTATGTTATTACGCTCAAAATTAAACTCAGGGCCTAATACAGCTTCCTGTTTTAATTGGGTTCCGGAAATATAATAGTTAATTTTATCCGATCCTCCAGAAGTACTGACGTTTAAGCTGTAGAGTGGTGCATCCTTCTTTATTATGAAGTTTTTCCAATCAAATGATTTATAACCGGCTTCTGTGCCTAATCGATACTTCTCCAATTCCTCATTTGTGATTTGTGTTTCTCCAAACTCGTTCAGATCGGCCTCTGCCTTTTTGGACATATACACATAGGAATCATTTACGGTCTTTGGAAATCTGGACCAATTTTGACCTCCGTAATAGGAATTGATATTGACCACATTCTTGGTATTTTTTCTACCACGTTTGGTGGTTACAACAACAACTCCATTTGCAGCCCTAACACCATAAATTGCAGCAGATGCATCCTTAAGTACAGAGATACTTTCAATATCGCCAGGAGAAATGTTGTTGAATTGGCCGGCATCCTGTTGTATACCATCAATAACATATAGTGGGTCGCCCATATTCCTAATTTGAATGGCGGCAGTTGCCCCTGGTCGGCCATCTGGCATTTTAAAGGTAACTCCTGAAATTTTTCCAGCTAGTCCAGAACTTACAGAAGCCCCGGCATGGACGCTTTCTAAGTCCTCGCTAGTTACCGTGGATATAGCGGCCGTAATGGATTTTTTCTCTTGGCTGGAATATCCAGTCACCACTACTTCATCCAAGGCAGCCACATCATCCGACATTTGTAGATCTATTGTAGTCCTGCCGTTTAAAGGTAACTCCATAGTCTTGAAACCAATGTAACTGAACACAAGTACCGCATTTGTTGGTGCTTCAATGGTGTAGTTTCCATCAAAATCTGTGGAAACCCCATTATTTGTTCCCTTAACGATTACAGATACCCCAGGCAAGGGCATTGTGTCCGTTTCCGAACTTACATTTCCTGATATCTTCAGTTTATCCTGTGCATAGGATTGGGAAACCACTAAGAAGATACCCAGCAAACAGATCTGTTGAAATAATTTTTTTAAGATTGTCTTCATGTTGTTTTCATTTTTAATGTAATTAAGTTTTAGTTAGTTGTTAAAAGGTTTTTTTGAGACTGCTTTATTCGAAATTCAACCGTCAACATTTTTAGATTTAAGCTATGAGTATATTTTCAACTTTAATGGCATACTGTGCCGAATTAGATATTTGGTTAATTATTTGCCGATATCATAATATTGCACTGTTGTTGTTGATAATATTATTAATTCTATATATGTAAACTGTTGATTTAGCAGTTGCGACAAATAGAAGGATTTTAACATGGATTTAATTTGAATTTCGTTTCAATAGTTCCCCGAAATGATTCATAATCTTGCTTTTGTCTTGAGAAATGCGCTTATTGAGCCAAATTGTTGAACAGTGAAACATTATGTAGAACAAAAAGTTTTATATTTTCCAAAAATTGTTAAGCGTTGAAAAAGAGTGTTAAATTATTGGTTGTTGCTGCCCTTGTTTCCTGTTCCCTATGGTCACAGGAGTTTTACTTTAAACACTATAAGGTTGAGGATGGTCTATCGCATAATACGGTACTAAGTTCTTTACAGGACAAGAATGGATTTATGTGGTTTGGTACTAAAAATGGACTGAATAGATTCGATGGCTATACCTTTAAACTGTTTCAAAACAATTCTGAGGATGTAAAAAGTTTACATGGCACTTATATTGAATGTCTTTATGAGTTTGAGGATGTCTTATGGGTAGGTACGGATAATGGTTTGTATAGCTATAACGAAAAACAGGAAAATTTTGATCTGTTGGAAGGAACTAGTGCCAAACAAATTTTAGGTCTCATGGCTGACGTAGATGGTAATCTATGGTATATTGCCAACAGTACTTTGAACAAGTATAACACTAAATCTGGGAAAACCGATTCCTTTCCAACAGACCTATTTTTTAATGCCACAGCTATCATAAAAACAAATGATAACGAAATCATAGCGGCATCTAGTAATGAACTTTATAAATATAATAAGGTATCGAATAGCTTTATAAGTTATGGCATTAAGGTTCAGGGAGATCCTAAATTGCCATTTCGCATTAACCGATTATTTAATTTGAATGACCATGTAATCTTGTTGGGAACACAGAATCATGGTGTAATAGCATATGATATTTTAGAGAGTAAAATCTTAGACATGCTTCAGGAATTAAAGGGACCAATTTATGTCAGGGATTTTGCATTGAGAGGAAAAGAGGAGCTTTGGGTTGCCTCGGAATCCGGTATTCATTTATATAATATTAAAGAAAAAGTATATACCAATTTGGTAAAAGATTATGGTAATCCTTATGCTCTGGCCGATAATGCCGTATACGCATTAACAGTGGACGATGAGGGCAGTGTATGGGCGGGAACCTATTTTGGTGGAGTAAACTATTATCCCAACCAGTACAATCACTTTAAGAAGTATTTCCCGTCCCTATCGGAAAATTCAATTAGTGGAAATGCTGTACGTGAAATTCGTCCCGATAATAAGGGCAATTTATGGATAGGAACAGAAGATGCGGGATTAAATAAGTTCAATTTAGAAACGGGAAAATTTACAAATTACACCTCCAAGGATAAAGGAGGCATATTGTCCCATTATAATATTCACGGCGTACTTCCCATGGAGGACAAGGTTTGGATAGGTACATTCGATCATGGGTTGGATGTGCTGGACGTTAAACAGGACAAAATCGTAGCACATTACAATATGGGAGACAGGAGTACTCTCCGCAGTAATTTTATTTTCTCACTTTATAAAACTAGGACAAATGATATTATTGTAATATCCACATCCTCAATTCAATCCTATAATTCACAAACCGATAATTTTGATTTGGTAGGGACTTTTCCTGAACATATACATTATACATGCTTTTTTGAGGACAAAAGTGGGGTTTTATGGGCTGGAAGTTATTCCGAAGGTTTGTTTTATTACGATCCAAATACTGGTGATAACGGTAATTATATATACAATAGCCTTGATGCCGAGGGTATTAGCAATAATCACATAAATGGTATATTTCAGGATAACAACGATACAATTTGGATTACTACAGAAAATGGATTGAACCTATACGACCCAATTAAAAAATCCTTTAAGAAATACGGGACCAAAGATGGTTTCCCAAGTAATGCTTTCTATTCCATGTTGGCGGGTAAGGATAACGAACTTTGGGTAACTACCTCCAATGGATTGGTGGAATATGAAACCGTAACAGGTCAAAAAAAAATCTATTCCAAGGAAAGTGGTTTGCTTAGTGATCAATTCAATTATAATTCTGGTTACAAAAGTCCGGATGGAACAATGTATTTTGGGAGCGTTAACGGAATGATAAGTTTTAATCCTGAAAACTTCCTCAATAATACCTATGTGCCCCCAATTTTAATTACAGGACTGCAAATTAACAACCAGGAGGCCATTGTAGGAGTAGATGATTCCCCATTGCAGAAATCAATAACTTTTCTAGATAACTTGCTGCTTAACGCAAACCAATCTTCCTTTAGTTTAGATTTTGCCGCTCTAAGTTATATAAGTCCCGAATCTACAGAGTATATGTATCAAATGAAAGGCATAAGTGATGACTGGATTCCAATAAAAAAGGATCATAGGGTGCACTTCACTGAATTGGCAGCTGGCAAATATACGTTGAACATTAAATCCTTGACCAATAATGGTATTTTGAGTGCTAAGTCCAAACCCCTTTCAATAGAGGTTTTACCTATTTTTTGGAAAAGTAATCTGGCCTATTCCCTTTATCTAATTTTATTGGCAATTGCGGTGTTTTTAATAATTAGATTCTATCACTTGCGAACTGTATCAAAAAATAATCAGCGAATCAAGGAACTAAGCAATAAAAAAGAGAAAGAGGTTTATCAGGCAAAAATTGAATTTTTCACCAATATCTCCCATGAGATAAGAACTCCTTTGACCCTTATAAAAAGTCCTTTGGATAAATTGATTAATAATAATAATAATAATAATAATAATCATTCCCCTGACGCAATGGGCCATCTATCAATAATGCAGAAGAATACCACCAGACTATTGGATCTGGTAAATCAGTTATTGGATTTTAGAAAGACTGAGATGGAAAGTATTAGCCTCACCTTTGTTGAGTGCAATATTACTGAATTGATAAACAAAACTTGTAATCGTTTTAGTGAGGCAATCAACGATAAGGATATCGATTGTCAGTTGAATTTGGGAGAAACAGAGGTATTTGCCTATGTGGATGCCGAGGCCGTAAAGAAGATATTGAGCAATCTTTTTGGTAATGCTATAAAATATGCGCATAAAAAGGTTAATGTTAATTTGAAAACTACTTCGGAAACCTTAATACTCTCAGTTCAGAATGACGGGGATATGATCCCGGAGCATCTTTCAAAAAAAATATTTGAACCATTTTTCAGGGTTTCTGGGGTCGAAAATCAGAATGGAACGGGAATAGGTCTTGCCTTGGCCCATTCACTTACCAAGCTACACAATGGAAATTTGGAAATGGAAAACAAAAATAACTCCCTGAATACCTTTGTTTTAAAGCTGCCCATTCACCAAGAAAGAGAATTTAGACTTTATTCGCAAGATCGAACTTTGGAAAGTGACAAATCAGAGGTTGCAATGCTTAATATGGAGGAGGATGCAACCAAACCAAACATCTTAATAGCAGAGGATAGTATCGACCTTTTGGATTTTATTGCCAACGATTTAAAAGAACTGTACAATGTTTATAGGGCTACCAACGGACAGGAAGCATTGAGGATTATAGAATTAAAAAATATCCAGCTTGTGGTTACCGATGTTATGATGCCAATAATGGATGGTTATGATTTGTGTAGAAATATTAAACGCAACTTGGAATCTAGTCATATTCCTGTAATTTTCTTAACCTCCAAACAGGCGTTAAACGCAAAAATTGAAGGATTGGAATCCGGTGCGGACGCCTATTTGGAAAAACCATTTTCCATATCGCACCTTAGGGTGCAAATTAAAAACTTGATTGAAAACCGAAAGAATATAATGGCGTACTATTCCAGTTCTCCCCTAGCCCATCTTAAGAGTATTGCACTGACAGCTACCGATGAAACATTTATAAATAAGTTGGACGAGGTAATTTCCAGACATATTTCGGATCCAGATCTCAGTGTGGAAACCTTGAGTGATATAATGTTTATGAGTAGGTCAACACTCTATAGGAAAATAAAGGAAATGTCCAACCTTAGCCCGAATGAATTGATCAATATTGCCCGCTTAAAAAAAGCAGCTGAATTGCTAAAGAAAGGAGAATATAGAATTTATGAAGTTTCAGAAATGGTAGGATACAATTCCCAAACGAGTTTTGGCCGGAATTTTCAAAAACAATTCAATATGACCCCAACGGAATACATGAATTCTTAGGGTATTTACTTGATATGTTCTTAACTAATGAGCGGGGTTCGAATTGGCGGTGCGTAATTAAGTGAGTACTAATGATTTTTAAAATTATAAGCATCTGGTATTGAATACAATACGTAAAATGTTGTATCCCCAATAACTCCGCTGGGAATTACGTAAATTCCACCAAAAGCCTGTAAACATTATGTTTTCGGGCTTTTTTAATTTGCCAAAATATCAAATAAAACCATAAAATGTCATAAAAAAGGTGAATATTAACACATATGGGTGTATATCTGTGTCCTATTCCCAATTCCACATGAAGCTAGTCTGAAATAGTCAACAGCCAAACCCAATTTGGAAATCCAATTCTCGCGCCTAGAGTGAGGCCTTCTCTTAAGGTCAGCACATATATTTGAATTATCTTTTTTCAGCCTTTTCAAAATCCAAAATTTCATTCCTTATGGCCAAAGCTAATTGTGGACAGGTTGTTGCTCACGTTAAAATTAATAGTCATAAGAGAACGATAAACAATAGTACTAATATCCCAAAAGAACCTATTTTTACCCTAGATTTTCCAAAATTGTAAAAATGGCCTTGCATAAAGAAAACATCCTACTTGTAGATGACGATATAGATATTTTAGAACTTTTGCAGCGGCATTTGCAATCTATGGACTATCATACCTACAAGGCTGTATCGGTCAAAGAAGCGCTTCATATTCTAAAGGATACCTATATCGACTTGTTGATAACAGATATACAAATGCCCGAAGTGGATGGGTTGCAGTTGGTAAAGTTCGCCGATGAACATTATCCTGAAATACCCAAGTTGGTCATTACGGGCTACCCCTCAGTGGATGGTGCTCTTGAGGTCATCAAATCTGGTGCAATTGATTATTTAACTAAACCCTTTACCAAGGAAGAATTAAAAACAGCCGTACTAAAATCATTTAAAAGCGGTATAAAACGAAAAAGAAATCAACTCCCATTGAGTGTCGTTCAGGGCAGAGGGTATGCCGACATGATCGGCACTTCGGAAGCGTTTCAAAGAATTACGGACATTATCGATAGGGTAAAGAACAACAAGGCCACGGTTTTGATCCAGGGAGAAAGCGGTACAGGCAAGGAATTGGTGGCAAGGGCCATACATTATTCCGGTCAATTTTCCCGAGCGCCCTTTGTAGCGGTAAACTGTGGGGCTATTCCCGAAAATTTATTGGAAGCCGAACTTTTTGGCTATGTAAAAGGAGCCTTTACAGGAGCCAATGACAACCGGGACGGATTCTTTCAAGCTGCGGATAGGGGAACGCTTTTTTTGGACGAAATTGGTACGGCACCCCTTTCGGTTCAATCCAAATTGCTAAGGGCGCTTCAAGAAAAGGAAATTACCAAAGTAGGTTCTCGAAAGGCTGAAAAAGTCGATATTAGAATTATAGCTGCAACCAATGCAGATTTGCTGCAGGCCATCAAAAAAAAGGATTTCCGTGAAGACCTTTACTATCGTCTGACTGTTGTAGAAATTAATGTACCCCCACTACGGGAACGCAAATTGGATATTCCGTTACTGGTGGATAAATTCGTTCAAAAGTATGGGATAGAATACAAAGACCGACTTATGGGTATTTCTCCCGATGCCTTAAAAGTTTTGGAACGCCATCATTGGCCAGGTAATATTCGAGAATTGGAGAATGTAATTCAAAGGGCGGTCATTATGTGTGATGGAAATATACAAGTTAAAGACCTTCCCAATAACCTCAAATATCAGATCGATTTTCCTGATACCGAATTCCTTCCACTACGTGAAATGGAGAAGGAATATGTAAAACGAGTACTTGCAAGTGTGGGCGGTAATAAAACCAAGGCGGCAGAAATCCTTCAAATAGACCGTAAGACTTTACGCGATAAGCTGAACTAATCCACTGAGGTAAAACTCCCATATCGAGGAAATTCTCCCCGATTACTAAATATCACTGTCTTTTCTTAATCTCTGCTACTCCTTTATTATCAGGCAGTTATGGTTAGTGTTGTCAATTATTTCTTTTTGGGCATGCACTTTGCCCTATATGGCACGAATGAAATAACCGAGTTATTATAATTCAGTAACGTCATCATCGGTTCA
>TARA_R100001369_G_scaffold86384_3_pt1 | contig 10200 bp, 6 predicted proteins | sample TARA_R100001369 | Tara Oceans TARA_R100001369 (sample SAMEA2621528) | marine metagenome | biome: marine biome (ENVO:00000447); feature: surface water layer (ENVO:00002042); material: "saline water (ENVO:00002010), including plankton (ENVO:xxxxxxxx)" | depth 5 m | reverse complement strand
GGGTATGAAAGTAAACAAGGAGGAAGTTCTAGGGATGCTGGTGGCCTTGGAAATGTATTTGGCCAAGGACCATCAAAAGGAATGGGAACTTTGGGAAAATCAAATTAAATTAATTAGCGATAGTGCCTTATCCGTAAAAGGGGTGCAGACAGAAATACATGTACCGCCCTATGCCAACCATGTCCCTTCCCTACGTATTAAATGGGACAGTAATTTGGTTAAGATAAGTCCAGAGGACGCCAGGAAAAAGTTAATGGAAGGCCATCCTGCCATAGCTACGGTAGGTGACAAGGAAACTATAGGTATAACTACCTGGATGATGGATCCGGGTCAGGAAAGAATAGTGGCCAAACGCCTTAAGGAAGTGTTGGAGAATGTGTAATTAGCAATAAATAAGAATTAGTTTTAATAGCAAGCGTATGAATTTCAAGTATTTTTTAATCCCATTAATGGTGGTAATGACCATTTCATGCAACACAAAAAAGGAAGATGTAGGAACATCTGTTGAAAAGGAAACACCAGTAGTTCCAGCCGACTATGATCCAGAAAAAAAACTTAAGGAACTGGGCATAACCTTAACGGAAGCCAGTGCTCCGGTAGCCAATTACGTAAATGCCGTTCGCTCTGGAAATCTAATTTTTCTATCTGGAAAAGGGCCACTTCAGAGTAATGGCGAAAATATTGAGGGCAAGGTAGGGTCAGATCTAACCATTGAGGAGGGTTATGAGGCCGCCCGAATTACGGGTATTAATCAATTATCCGTTTTAAAATCTGAATTGGGAAATTTAAATAAGGTAGTTAGGGTGGTCAAGGTCTTAGGTATGGTAAATGCAGGACCGGATTTTCCCGATCATCCCAAGGTGATCAATGGATATTCAGATTTAATGGTAGCCGTATTTGGGGAAAGGGGAAAACATGCGCGCGCTGCCGTAGGTATGGGGTCCCTTCCGGGAAATATCGCCGTAGAGATCGAAATGATCGTAGAGGTAATGCCAGATTGAATTTGATGCCAAATATTGAATATTCCTTCTTGTCTACTATCAAATAATAAACTGCCGAGGGCGCTGGTCAACAGCTATTGGATTTCCATGATAGAGTAGCAGGTAATAATCTTTATGTAACCAAGGAGCAATGAATGTTGATGAATTCCCCTTCCAAAGCTGTGAAGGGGAATATTGTTATTTTTATTTATGATAGTTTTGTGGTAAAGTCCTTAACCAAGGTTGGGCTATACCCAAAATTCAATTCTGTAACAGATGAAAAAGCTCCTAATCAAAAATATGGTTTGCGATAGATGTAAAACCCTTTTGGCACAAGAGTTTGCCAAGGCTGGGATTGTAATTACATCTATAAAATTAGGGGAGATCGTATATGAGGAAAATGCCGATAATGAGGAAGGTATAATAGAAGGCATATTGAAAAATAACGGCTTCGAATTGGTTAAGGATACAGCTGATATGATCATTGAAAACATTAAGATCCAATTAATCAATACAATCAACAATGGAGAAAATGATATAGCAGGCAACATGTCCTCCTACTTGTCCAAACAACTAAATAAAGATTACTCCATCCTAAGTAAAATGTTCAGTAAAAAGGAAGGTGTAACCATTGAGAAATACTTCATCGATCTAAAAATTGAAAGAGCAAAGGAACTCATCCAAATGAACGAACTCAATTTTTCTGAAATAGGATATGCCTTAAATTACAGGAACAGTAGTCATTTGGCCTCACAGTTTAAGTCGGTCACTGGCATGTCTATGGGTGCGTATAAAAAATTACAACAATGGGATAGAAAACCGCTGGACAAAATTATGTAAGGATTCTCCATAATTGTAAAAAGTGTTCCGTGTCAATATGACTATTTTTACTTACGAATTAAAAATGCTTGGATATGAGACACACCTATAAGATACACGGTATGACCTGCAACGGTTGTAGGTCGCATGTAGAGCATACCTTAAATACAGTGGAAGGCGTTACCCAGGCAACAGTAGATTTGGAAAAAGCCGAAGCTGTAATTGACATGGACGGGCATATACCTCTATCTACCTTTAAAAAGGCCTTGGAAGATGATGGCGGCGCCTATGGCATTTCTATGCCAGGTGAAGAACACGAGCATCATCGACCTAAGAAACAAAAGCCCAGAGGTATGGGTACAGGGACCTTTTATTGCCCTATGCATTGTGAGGGGGATAAGACCTATGATCAACCGGGGGATTGTCCGGTTTGTGGAATGGATTTGGTGGAAGAGGTAAAGGCGAATATTGGGGGTGATACCCAATATACCTGTCCCATGCACCCTGAAATTATCCAGGATGAACCAGGATCCTGTCCCATATGTGGAATGGACCTGGTACCGTTAAAGACAGATATTTCGGCAGAGGAGAAAAACTATAAAAAGCTATTGAAGAAATTTTGGATAGCCCTTGCCTTTACGCTGCCGATATTTGTTATCGCCATGTCCGAAATGGTACCCAACAACCCATTGTACACTATTTTGGGTATGAAATATTGGAACTGGATCCAGTTTGGACTTTCCCTTCCCGTAGTATTCCATGCTACTTGGATGTTTTTTGAAAGGGCATATCGCTCCATAAAGACATGGAATTTAAATATGTTTACCCTAATTGGTATCGGATCTGGAGTTGCTTGGCTATTTAGTGTGTTCGGAATGCTTTTTCCAGATATTTTCCCTTCCCAGTTCAAAACCCATCACGGCACCGTACATGTGTATTTTGAGGCAGCTACGGTAATATTGACCCTAGTATTATTGGGACAACTTTTGGAGGCCCGGGCCCATAGCAAGACGAACAACGCGGTGAAGGAGCTGTTAAAATTGGCACCCAATAAGGCTGTTAAACTGGTGGATGGGAAAGAAGAAGTCATTGCTATCGATAAAATTATAATAGGGGATTTGCTTAGGGTTAAGCCCGGGGATAAAATTCCTGTCGATGGTATTATTCATGAAGGGGAGAGCTCCATAGATGAATCCATGATTACTGGAGAACCCATCCCGGTAGATAAAAAGGAAGGCGACCAAGTGAGTTCCGGAACTATTAATGGAAACCAATCCTTTGTAATGAAGGCAGAAAAGGTGGGTTCGGACACTTTGCTGGCACAAATTATAGAGATGGTCAATAAGGCCAGTCGCAGTCAGGCTCCCATTCAGAAATTGGCGGATAGGATTTCCGGATATTTTGTTCCCGTGGTGGTATTGGTCTCTGTTATTACCTTCATCGTTTGGGCTATTTTTGGTCCTGAACCCAAATATGTCTATGCCTTGGTTAATGCTATTGCCGTATTGATCATAGCCTGTCCTTGTGCCCTGGGTTTGGCCACACCAATGTCTGTCATGGTGGGAATAGGGAAAGGGGCGCAATCCGGGGTATTGGTCAAAAATGCGGAGGCCTTGGAGAAAATGAACAAAATTGATACTCTAATTATAGATAAGACAGGAACAATTACTGCGGGAAAGCCGTCCGTAGAAAAAGTAGTGGTTACCTCGGATGAATATCCTGAGGAAAAAGTGTTGCAATACATTGTATCCCTCAATCAAATGAGCAAACACCCCTTAGCGGAGGCAACGGTTGCTTACGGGAAGAAACAAGGAGCGGAAATTTTGAAGGTGTCAGAATTTAATTCGGTTACTGGGAAAGGTGTAACAGGAATTGTCAATGGGATTAAACTGGCATTGGGGAACGATAGGATGATGGAGGAAGTCAAGGCTACCATGTCCAATGGGCTAATGAATAAAGTAAAAATTGAACAGCAGCTTGGCAAAACGGTTTCCATGATTTCTGTAGATAGCACTGTTGTTGGATTTGTTGTGATTACCGATAAAATAAAAGAAACCAGCAAAAAGGCCATTTCGGCATTGCAATCTTTGGGAATATCCGTAATCATGTTGACTGGTGATAATTATGATACGGCAAAGGCTGTGGCGGAGGAACTTGAACTTACCGATTTTAAGGCGGGGATGCTTCCCCAGGACAAGCTGAATGAAGTGGAAAGCTTGCAAGAACAGGGCAAAAAAGTTGCGGTGGCAGGAGATGGCATAAACGATGCTCCGGCCTTGGCGAAGAGTGAGGTTGGAATCGCCATGGGAACAGGAACCGATGTGGCTATTGAAAGTGCCTCCATTACTTTGGTAAAAGGAGATTTACAAGGAATTGTAAAAGCTAGGAACCTAAGTGTAAAAGTGATGGGAAATATTAAACAAAATTTATTTTTTGCACTTATTTACAATACCCTTGGGGTACCCATAGCAGCTGGTGTTCTCTATCCATTTTTTGGGCTACTACTATCACCCATGATCGCCGCTTTGGCGATGAGTTTTAGTTCGGTTTCCGTAATTGCAAATGCCCTTAGATTAAGAAATGCCGATATTTCATGATCCGGCCCTTTTCTGAAAATTGACAAAATATGCAGTGGTTTATTATTTTAATCTTTACATAACGATCTAATAACTTTAAAAAATTCATTTCAACATAAAAAGGGGTGAATATTGTCTATTAATATTTATCTTTTGAGAAATTTTATACCAAACTGCCAACACTTTTGAAGCTAGTAAAAAAAGATATTTCGTTTTTGCTATATGGGGCATTTGCCTCCTTTGGCACTTATTTCTGCATGTATGCATTTCGCAAACCGTTTACGGTAGCTACATTTGAAGATCTTTCATTTGCGGGGGTAGATTACAAGATAATTTTGATCATTGCCCAAGTACTTGGGTACATGCTTTCAAAATTTATAGGGATTAAGGTAATTTCGGAACTAAAACCCAACCAACGCATATTTTATTTGCTGGGGCTTATTCTTGCCGCTGAGGCAAGTCTTCTTTTATTCGCCCTTACTCCGGCCCCTTATAATATAGTATTCATGTTCTTAAACGGCCTGCCATTGGGAATGGTGTGGGGAATAGTTTTTTCATATTTGGAAGGTAGAAAGTTTACAGAATTTTTGGGTGTGGCTTTGTGTTCCAGCTTTATAGTATCCAGTGGCGCTGTAAAATCGGTGGGTCTTTTGGTTATGGAAAATTGGCAGGTATCCCAATTTTGGATGCCATCCGTTACCGGTGGCGTTTTTTTGGTTCCTTTTGTATTATTTGCCTGGTTGTTGAATAAGATGCCACAACCTACAGAGGAGGATAAGGAACTTAGAACAGAACGGAAACCTATGACAGGGAAGGATAGAAAAAGGGTTTTTCTTACGTTTCTGTTCCCAATAATAATTTTGGTTTTTTTCTACACTTTCTTAACTGCTTTGCGCGATTTCAGGGATAATTTTTCCAGGGAAATTTGGGATGCCCTAGGTTTCGAGGGTGATGCTGCCATATATACCATCTCGGAATTGCCTATCGCCATATTGGTATTGCTCATCATAGGTTTTTTGGGAGTGATCAAAAATAATTATAAGGCCTTTGTTTCCTATCACTACCTTTTGCTTTTTGGTACTATTGCCATTGGGCTTTCTACCTTGTTGTTTCAATTGGCTTTAATTTCACCTATTCTTTGGATGATCAGTGTTGGCTTTGGACTCTATATATGTTATGTACCTTTTAATTGCATTTTTTTCGATCGCATGATCGCTACTTTCCGAATTAAGGGCAATGCAGGTTACCTTATATATATTGCGGATGCCTTTGGTTATTTGGGCAGTATGGGAGTACTGCTTTATAAGAATTTTGGTCAGCGTACCCTTTCTTGGCTCAATTTCTTTATGGCCAGCACTTATTTAATCGCCGTTTTGGGGTCTATTATTACTTTAGTTTCACTTTTCTACTTTAAAAGGAAATACAAGAAGAATTTATTAGTGGAAAAGTCGGAAATACAATTGGCGGAGGCATAATTTATTCCCCGCTTATTCCTCATTCATCAACTCACCACTTCTAGAGATCAGCCTTTTTAGGCTTGCCTTAAATGCTTTTTGCGTACATTCTTTTGTCCTAAAAGTTTTGTTAACGTTGCTTTAACAAATAGGCAGATTTCATTGCAATCTTTTAATATTAATTGAGGGTTTAGTTAACCTATGCCTAGGATATTTGCGCTCACTAAATAATTAAAAAATCACAAACTAAAAAGAATGAACAAAACAAGTATTGTTATGGTATTTGCCTTTTTTGCATTTATCATGGGCCATTCCCAGGGAGTATTTACGGGAAAGGTTTTGGATGAAAACAATGCGCCTTTGCCAGGGGCATCGGTGGTCATTAAAGGTAGTTCCAAAGGCGTAGCTACCGATTTTGACGGAAATTTTCAAATTGAATTAAATTCGGCAAACGATATTCTACTCGTTACCTATTTAGGATATATTCCAACCGAAATTGCCACCTCTGGAAAAACATCGGCGGAAATAGTACTTCTTCCCGATTCTGAAAAATTGAATGAGGTAGTGGTAACGGCCTTGGGGATTACAAGGGCGGAGAAGAAGATTGGTTATGCCACCCAAAAAATGGATGTGGAGATAATCGAGGAAATAAATGCCCCCAATGTGGGGAATCTATTTACCGGGCAGGTAGCTGGACTAAGTGTAAGCAATCCCACCGGACTATTTCAAAAGCCTTCATTTTCCCTACGGGGCAAATCGCCCTTGATCGTAATTGATGGGATTCCTGTCGAGACCGATTTTTATGATGTTTCCGCCAATAACATAGCCAATGTAAACGTGCTAAAGGGAACAACGGCTTCTGCGCTTTATGGATCTAGGGGTAGAAACGGTGCCATTTTGATCACTACCAAGAACGCCAATGTAGACGGATTGGAAATTTCAGTGTCCCATAATACTATGGTATCCGCAGGCTTTACCGTATTTCCGGAAACCCAGACAGAATATGGTAACGGATCCAATGGAAAGTATGAATTCTGGGACGGTAAGGACGGAGGTATTTCCGATGGGGATATGATCTGGGGTCCCAAGTTTGAACCTGGGGTTATGGTCTCCCAATGGAACAGTCCTATATTGGATAACGTTACGGGGGAAACCATTCCTTGGTGGGGAGATGTTTATGGTACCCAATACGACGATAAATCCCGTTATTCCAGAGTGCCAACGCCTTGGGAATATCATAATAACTTAAAGGATTTCATGGAAACCGGATATATTTCCAGTACGGATTTCTCTGTATCCAGTAAGTCCGAAAAAGGCTCCTTCCGTTTATCAGGAAATTATTCCGACCAAAAGGATAGGGTACCCAATTCCGGTCTTAAAACAGGGGGTTTAACTTTTAAATCTACCACCAACCTTTCCAAATCACTTACTTTGGATAGCAAACTTTCCTATAATAAGGTGTATTCTCCCAATTACCCAAGACACGGGTACGGACCAAAGAACCACATGTATACCATTCTAATTTGGATGGGGGACGATGTTGACGGCCAGGATTTAAAAGAACATATGTACGTTCCGGGACAGGAAGGTTATAGACAGGCCAACTTTAACTATGCCTGGTACAACAACGTGTATTTTGCAGCCAATGAATTGAACCAAAAATACGATGCCGATCTAATCAATGCACAGATGGTGCTGAAGTACAATATAGCCGAGGGTTTAAACCTGCAAGGAAGGGGCTCGGCCGTTATACAGGATATTTTTGAGGACAGACAAAGTCCTAAGACCTATTTAAATTATGGCGATGCCAGGGAAGGGGACTATAAGACCTGGAACTCCAAAAGGTTGACAGTAGATTATGATATTCTGGCCTCCTATACCAAATCCCTGACAGAGGATATCTCCTTCGACGTCAATGCAGGTGCTTCTACCTTTTATAGAAAATATCAACAGGAATATAACTCAACCGATGGCCTTGTAGTTCCTTTTGTGTATAGCCTTAACAACACTAGTGGCAATGTGGCTGCGAGTACTTATTTTCAGGAAAGGGCAACCAATAGTGTCTATGCCACTTTGGGACTGGACCTTTATAATGCAGTGTTTTTAACAGCTGCGGCAAGAAATGACTGGTCTTCCACTCTTCCTAAGGAGAACCGCTCCTATTTCTATCCATCCGTGTCCTTAAGTACGGTGGTCTCCAATTTTGTTACCATGCCAAAAGCTGTGGATTATTTAAAGCTTTATGGATCATGGGCACAGGTTTCCAGTGATCTGGATCCTTATAGCACGGAATCTTATTATACCAATAGTGGTGTTTTTGGAGGAAATATAAAATTGCAATATCCTAATGGCTTGGTAAATTCCAACATAGAGCCCGAAAGTTCCAACTCGTTCGAACTTGGTCTAAGTTCTGCTTTTCTAAAGAACAGGCTGGCATTGGATCTTACTTATTATAACGTGGTGGACACCAACCAGATCATAGACTTGCCAATTTCAAACACATCGGGATTTGAAAATAGAAAGGTAAATGGCAATGAATATACTACCAATGGTCTGGAAGTGGTACTTAATGCCAAACCGATCCTTACAGAAGACTTTAGTTGGAACTTAACTGCCAACTGGAGCAGAAAGGTTCAGAGAATTACCGAAATATATGGGGATAATGCCACATACAACAACCTAAGATTAAACGATAGGGCAGATAGCTACTATGCAACGGTGTGGCAGAAGTCTGCGGATGGCGATCTGATCCTGGGCGCTAACGGATTGCCGATCAGGGATAATTTCCCACAACTTTTGGGACATAATGATCAAGATTGGACCCTGGGTCTTCAGAATAGTTTTAAATATAAGAACCTTACCGTAAATGTTGGAATAGACGGCGGATGGGGCGGTCTGATCCGTTCCTTGACCGTTGAGAAAATGTGGTGGGGCGGTAAGCACCCCAATTCTACCGAATATAGGGATGCGGAGTACGCCGCCGGAGTTCCGGTATATGTGCCGGACGGGGTACAGGTTACGGGCGGTGACCTGGTACAGGACGTAAATGGGGATGTTATTTCCGATACCCGTACATACACCCAGAATACCACAGCGGTGAGCTGGCAGACCTGGTCGCAGAACTATCCGTACAGGGCAGCTGTAACCTACAAGGAAAGTGAGAAGTTTGCCAATATTTTCGATCGAAGCTTCTTTAAATTGAGGACCCTTTCCTTTAAATATGATATCACCGAACTGGCCAATATCAACGGTGTAAAAAATCTTGATGTAACCCTTAGCGGCTACAACTTATTGGTATGGAAGAAGGCGGATATCATTGATCCGGATTTTGGGAACGACAATAATTTACAGGATCCTTCCACTAGGTACATTGGTATAGGCGTTAATGTTAAATTTTAGTAAAAGACACATAATGAAAAAAATAGGAATTTTATTTAGCCTAACAGTATTGATAGTCCTTACAGGCTGTCAAGATCTGACGGAATTAAACGACAACCCAAATAATGTCAGTGAAACACATCCACAATTATTATTGACCAATATTGCAAGCAATGCTTTTGAGGTCGATGGTACAGGGGCATTGTACGCATCCCGAATTTTGGTGCAGACCGATGGGGAAAACAACAATCAATACTATAACTGGGACCGCGCTAGTTTCGATGACTACAATATGTTGGGGGAGGTTACCAAAATGATGCAGGAGGCAGAGCGTATAGAAAGCGATGAATATATTGCCTTGTCCAAATTTTTTAGGACATATTATTTCTATAACCTGACCCTTACATTTGGTGATATACCTTATAGCGAAGCCCTTAAAGGGGAGACTGAGGAGCAGTATCTGCCCAAGTATGATACCCAAAAAGAAGTTTTTGTTGGGATATTAAAGGAATTGTCGGAAGCCAATGATCTATTGGAAGGGAATACCAACATAATTGCAGGGGATATAATTTTTGGCGGGAATACCACCAAATGGCAAAAATTGGTCAATTCCTTTAGATTAAAGGTGCTTATGACCCTTTCCAAAAAGGTGGGCGATGCGGACTTGAACGTAATAAGCTCCTTTGCCAGTATTTACAATAATGAACCTATAATGGTATCTAACGAGGACAATGGCCAGTTGGTCTTTTTAGACGAGGAAGGAAGTAGGTATACAGAATTCAACTCTAGCGGATACGGGTCGGGAATGTACATGTCCTCAACCTTCATTGAAAGGCTTCAGGACAGACAGGATCCTAGGCTGTTCATTTATTGCGGACAGACCAAAAATGCCAAGGAAGCAGGATTGGCCATTGATGATTTTATGGCCTACGAAGGGGGAGATCCCTTGGCGCCTTATGCCGAGGTTAACGATAAGGCGGCTGCAGGTGATGT
>TARA_R100001369_G_scaffold92691_2_pt1 | contig 10213 bp, 8 predicted proteins | sample TARA_R100001369 | Tara Oceans TARA_R100001369 (sample SAMEA2621528) | marine metagenome | biome: marine biome (ENVO:00000447); feature: surface water layer (ENVO:00002042); material: "saline water (ENVO:00002010), including plankton (ENVO:xxxxxxxx)" | depth 5 m | reverse complement strand
GGGCCGAACAAGCTTTTCTTGACGAAGTGGCTGAAGCCGCAGGCAAAGATCCTATTGATTTTCGTTTGGAATTATTTGATCGCGCCATAAAAGACCCTGTAGGCGAGAAACATGAATACGAAGCAGAGCGCTACGCTGGAGTTTTAAAACTGGTCAAGGAAAAAGCCGATTGGGGAACAGCAAAACCCAATGTTCATCGTGGAGTAGCTGCCTATTTTTGTCATTCAACCTATGTTGCCGAAGTATTTGATATGGTCCTCAACAATGGAAAGCCAATTGTGGAAAAGGTGTGGTGTGCAGTAGATTGCGGAATTGTAGTGAACAGGGATGCCGCCAAGAATATGATTCAAGGCGGGGTTATCGATGGTATTGGACATTCCATGTATAGCCAGCTGACCTTTGAAAATGGGGCGCCCAAACAAATGAATTTTGACAAATATCAGTTGATCAGACATTCACAGGCACCAAAGGAGATTGAGGTTTTCTTTGTTGAAAACGAAATAGACCCAACCGGATTGGGAGAACCAGGCCTGCCTCCAGCTATAGGGGCCTTGGCCAATGCCCTATACAAAGCAACCGGACAGCGGCACTATCATCAACCATTTGTAACCGAAAAACAAGTAGTGGGATAAGAAAATTGGATTTGGTGGAATTCCCGTTTAGGTCTTATAAACTGATATTATGGAAGCCTGTAAATTTTAATGCGAAAATAAATATCTAATATCAGGATTTGAGCACGTTTCCATCAAAGAATATTTATTCTATATGAAGCATCACAGGCATTAGTATATGCTATATTTTGTAGCGAGCAGCTAAAAAAAGCTACATTTAACTAAAGCATTCCCTTTTCCTTAAATATATTATAGATCATTGTTTTTTCTAAAAAATTAAAGGAACGATCCCTAAACCAATCGTGTATGGCAATCATTTCATTTTCCTTTTTTGCTTTACGCAAAATCTCATCGGATACAATATGCCAATATACCCATCTATTTGTAGCAAGGGCATACCCAATCTCGTCGTTGATCAAAGACCTCACGGGTTTATTTCTTAATCTTACGCCATTTTCCAGGACTGCCAGAGTCTTGGTAAGGCGAACCACTTCCGAAAAAGAATACCTGTAAAAATCGCCAAATCCGTTCTGACCTACATTATATAATTTATCCCCAACTTTTAAATCTTCCATAAAAAAAGGAAACAAAAATAAAGGTCTATACCACTTAAATGAACTTTAAGAATTAGAACTTATAAACAATGCCTAATTAAGACAATACTTGGATATATATAATATTTTGATTTTTCAATTATATCCATCGACCCATTTTTTACATTTTCATAGCAACCATTTATTCAATTCTTTTACATTTGTCCTCATAAAATCTATTACAATGAATATTGAAAGGGAATTGGGCAAAAGAAGCAATCATCAATGTGAGTTATGTACGAGTACAGAAAAATTAAGTGTATTTGAAGTTCAACCACCTAAAAGTGGTGGTTTGGAAGATAATTTATTCATTTGCGAAACCTGTAGGGATCAAATTGAAAATCCGGATAACACGGATCCAAATCACTGGCGCTGTTTAAATGATAGTATGTGGAGTGAGCATACTCCAGTTAAGGTAATGGCCTGGCGTATGCTGAGTAGGTTAAGAAATGAAGGATGGCCACAGGATTTGTTGGATATGTTTTATTTGGAAGATGACCTATTGGATTGGGCAAAAGCCACCGGTGAAGGTGCACCTTCCGAGAATCAAATTATACATCGCGACAGCAATGGTGCCGTTATTGAAGCAGGCGATAGTGTTGTCCTTATAAAAGACTTACCGGTAAAGGGATCCAGTATGGTGGCTAAAAGAGGTACTGCCGTAAGACGTGTCTCCCTTGATCATGAAAATGCGGAGTACATTGAAGGTAAAGTAGATGGCCAACAAATCGTTATCCTAACAAAATTTGTTAAGAAAATATAATACCTTACCATTAAATGAATTGTGTATCCTAATTCGCAATCATATTACTTATAGTCCACCACTGGAATATACTTTTAGACCTAGGCTAATATAAAATGGTTTATGGCAAATAGAGATCCCTATGCCGCACTGAGATATAAGGAATTCAACGTTTTTTTGTTGGTCCGTTTTGCCATGGTTTTTGCATGGTCCATGCAATTTGTGGTTATAGAATGGGAGGTATATTCTTTAACAAAGAATCCCCTCTCTTTGGGGATGATAGGACTTATGGAGGTAATTCCCGCCGTATCATTGGCGTTGTTTGCTGGGCATATTGTAGATCAAAAGGAAAAAAAAGGATTGCTTCTTAAATGTATTTTAGGGTTTTCCATAATAAGCCTGGGACTATTTTTACTTACTTGGCCCCAAATAGTACAGGATTGGTCCAAAAACACCATTTTGTATTCCATTTATTTTTTAGTGTTTTTGGGTGGAATTGTAAGGTCGTTTCTAGGTCCTACCATATTTTCCCTATTTGCACTGATCGTCCCAAAAAAAGTATATCCCAATGCCGCTACATGGAGTAGCTCTGTTTGGCAAATGGCGGCTGTTCTGGGCCCTGCTTTAGCCGGATTTAGCATTAATTTAATCGGTGTGCATTGGTCCATGTGCCTAATTTTTGCCTTTTCTTTATTGGCACTATTGATTTTAACCAAAATCAAAAAGAAACCTATTTTGAACCCAAATATTGGGGAGCCGGTAATACAAAGTTTAAAAGAAGGGGTGAAATTTGTATTTGGAACCAAAATTATTTTGGGGGCGATTACCTTGGATATGGTCGCCGTACTTTTTGGAGGAGCCATAGCGCTGTTACCCATTTATGCCCAGGACATACTAAAAGTGGGGCCAGAGGGATTTGGAATTTTACGCGCTGCCCCGGCTGTAGGTGCATTGATAATCATGTTTACCTCCGCCTATTTTCCATTAAATAAACACGCGGGTTTAAAACTCTTGGGATCTATTTTTGGTTTTGGCCTCTGTATAATTGTCTTTGGACTTTCCACTTCGTTTTGGATTTCCGTAACAGCACTTTTTTTTAGTGGTGTTACCGATGGAATTTCCATGATCATTAGACAGACTATCTTACAATTAAGGACGCCAGATCATATGCGCGGTAGGGTAGCTTCCGTAAATTCAATGTTCGTTGGATCTTCCAATGAGCTAGGAGCCTTTGAAAGTGGACTTACGGCCAAGTTGATGGGAACGGTCACCGCGGTCGTTTTTGGCGGTTGTATGACCTTAATTACGGTAATATTCACTGGCGCCATCTCCCCTACTTTTAGAAAACTGGATCTAAGGAAGGATTTGGAGGAACATGAAAAAGATGATGAATAAATCCTACTTCAATGTTCCTCTTAATATTTCTTACTCCCAAAAAGTTTAATACTAATTGCTTTTTTCCGGTTGGTATATTAATATCCATTCCGGGTTATCCTCATCCTTGCTCTTGGAAACACTCCTAAAACCATTTTTCTCGTAGAAGGTTCTTAATCCCTCCTCCTCTATCGTTAGCCAATAAGATTGATCCGGAAATTGCACCTTTAGGTCGGAAAGCCATTTTGAACCCAAGGATTGACCACGATACTTGGGATCGACAAATAAAAAACCGATATAATGAAAATTGGCGTTCACGTATTTTTGCCACTCCTCAACTTCAAAATCGGTCATATTTGGAGGGGCTGCCCGGAAAACAATTCCACCAGCGGTGATGTCCAAGGCCTCTTTAAATACATAGATACTCGCATTATCCTTATAATCGTCCCAAACAGATTCAATTACATCTTGCCAATCATCTGGAAGAATATTAAAAAAACTGTGTCCGTCATGTCCTAAATTTATCAGTCCCATATAAAGTTATCTACTTGTACTAATACCAGCTGCTCTTTATAACAGTCCCCACGACCACAAGCGGTCAAAATCATCTGACCACCTATCACCAATGTCCGTTCTGTAATAAACATTATTAATAATGATATTACTTATCCTATTCTGCATCATTTTTTGGGCATCCTTCATAGTGAGGCCGGTTCCTGTGACCAACAAAGCTATACCCGTATTTCCGGTAATAAGCCATTCATCATTAATTTTCTTGAGATGCATGGGATGCACCCCATCTTTCATATCCTTTTTAAAGACGATGACGGAATCCTTCGAAAATAGTTCAAAGGTTTTTTTATCTTCGAAAGGAAAAGGGGGGACCACCATATAGGCTCCAACCTGAAAACCTTTTCTAACATTGATCCTAAAATTTTCTCCGGAGGCCAACTTATAAAACATATTTCCCAGCGGTTCCAAAATTCCGGCACGTTGTATAAATATCTGTGGGTATCCAAATCTGGAAGTGAATTCCAAGGGATACATACCATTGCCGTTCACAATACAATTAATATCCAATTGACCTATAAAACCACCCTTGGCCAAAGAACTTTCAAACTTTTTCAAGGTAGCCTCAAATATAGGCGAATCTTTGGTCCAGAACATACTGGATCCCATTTCCCCGGTGGATACTCCCAATTCCTTTGGAAAAAGCTTCTTATGCTCGAAGGTAATATTAATCGGATAAATAAACTCCTTCCCATTAAAATAGGCAGACGCGGACACCTCTACCCCTTTTACCTTGCGCTGCAATTGAAAATTTCCAAAATCATTGCCCCACGATTTCTCATACGCCTTTAAAACCCTGATTACATCCAGCCCTTCGTCATCACTGCCAACAAACAACAATTGCTTGTATTCTTGGGTTTCTCCAGATGGTTTTATCACGTAGGCATTAGGATTGGCCTTAACATAGTCGATAGCATCCTGAAAATTGAAAAACTCTTTGGATGGTAATATTTTTATGCCATGTTTCTTTAATTCTGCCTGTCCAAAATTACGGTCCAATTCTAAAAGATCGGAATATTCCGTACCCCCAACCACTAACTTACCTTGCGCCCTAAGTTCTGAACATATTTTACCATAACCCGTATAGTCAAAAATAAGTACATCTGCCCAATCGATATAGCTTTTCCAGTCTTTGGCCTTTTGTACAAAACCATAGCCTATTTCCCTAGATGGCTTATCTTCAATATACATTTTAACGGCGTGGCCTTCGTTCAAAATGGCTACCGCCATATCCAATGTTTCACCCCATCGTGATACGATCAAGAAATTGCGTTTAATTTCTATTTGTTTTTTTAATTTCTCCTTTTTCAATTTATTGAGATATATTATTTTTTTAAGAATTAGTTACCAAGTTTATTTGAAGCTATAGTGCATAAAGTAACGATTTTAATCGCAAAATAGACTGAAAACCAGCTATTTCCCTTTTAAAACAAAACAATTTTAATAAATATTCGTTAATGTAATTCGGCGTCCTATATTGGGGACAGTAGAGCATAGCCATGGTATGCCCGAATTGGAGTGTAGGTTTCAATATACCAAGCTAGTGCCCAATAGTGAATAATTTTGAAGCAAATATATGTGAAAATTAAATATCTAATAAAAATAAAGGGCAGAAAATTATAGTCAACTTTATACCCCTTTGTGTCGTACAACGACCATAATTGGTTTTTGACATAACCATGTTTTTAGCCTATTGATATACTTCATAAATATCAACTACTACAAATGTTCCAAATACTAATTAAGAAAAATTTTCTGGTAGACTATCTAGGACACTTCGTAGATATCCATAATCATATCTTACCCGGACTCGATGACGGGGCCAAGGATATTGAGGACTCTTTGGATATAATCACCGGCTTTAATGAAATTGGAATTAGCCACATAGTAACTACGCCCCATGTAAATCAAAATTACTACCCAAATACAACAGAAAGCATTCATACCGCTCACAACCTGGTTCAAAATCAATTATTGCATTTAGGATTAAAGCATATTGCTTTGGAGTCATCCTCGGAATATATGATAGATTCTAATTTCGAGAATTTATTGGACCAAAATCTTATAGCCCCAATTCGTAATAAATTTTTACTGATAGAAATGCCATTTCTACAAAGCCCAATTAACTTTGACCAAGCCACTTTTAAAATAGCAACCAAGGGCTATTATCCAATATTGGCACATCCGGAGCGCTACTTTTTTCTGCATAGCAATTACAAAAAATATCGAGACTTTAAATCCAAGGGGATTTATCTACAATTAAATTTATTGTCTCTCGGTAATTATTACGGAAAGCAAGTGTCCAAAATTGCAGAAAAGCTTCTAATGGACGATTACATAGACTTTGCGGGTACGGATATACACAATATTAACCAATTGCAGTGGCTAAAAGACATTAAACTAAGCAATAGGACCTTAAATAAATTAATCCCAATTCTAAATAGGAACGTGGAAACCTTCTATTAAATTTCATGAAGAAAACCGTCCGAAATAATTTGGACATCGCTTCTGTTTTGTAGTTAAAAACACAATTGCTATGATGGATATTCATTAATAATAATTAATATTATCCTACCTTTGCCCGAAATTAAAATTCATGTTTTATTTTTTTCAGAAAAAAAAATTTTTAGTTGACTCCCTTGAAAATTTTATAGACATACACAATCATATTCTACCGGGAATAGATGATGGTGCCAAAACTGTTGAAGACTCCATTAATCTTATAAAAGGATTCTCGGATATTGGGGTGAAAAAGTTTATTGCCACACCCCATATCATGCATAATTATTACCCCAATGATTATGAGACTATTCATGCTGCACATGGCAAAGTACAAAACAAGCTTTTAAGTGAAGACATGAAAGATATCACGCTGGATGTGGCAGCGGAACATATGATAGATGCCAATTTTGATCACCTTCTTGAACAGGAAAAAGTGATGCCGTTGAGAAATAATTATTTATTGATAGAAATGTCATATTTACAACCTCCTATCAATTTTGATGAGGCAATTTTAAATATAGCCGCCCATAGGCATTTCCCAATTCTTGCACATCCCGAAAGATACGCCTTCATACATCAGGACTCCTCTAAATTTCAAAAATATAAGAATAGTGGTATTTTATTTCAGATGAATATCTTATCCTTAAGCCAATTCTATGGTAAAGACGTACAGAAAAAGGCTCACAGACTATTACAAAACGGTTTAATAGATTATGTAGCTTCAGATATACACAATATGCAACAATTACAGATCCTTAAGGATATACAATTGAATAATCGAGATACAAAATTGCTGCTTCCTGTTATTGAAAAAACGGTTTACGATTTTTATTAAAATGCAGTAACATATTCAATAATCCCAAATTTACACCAAATATCCAATTCAATAAGCATATTCAAGTGGCATCAATATAGTCAGAACAAAACATTCCAACACACAATTTAGACATCCTAAATAGTTTAAGTAAGTTATTTAGAATTCTTAATTAAAATTTCCACCATTTCTTCATAGACTTGCCATAGCCATAACCATATTTACCTCCATAGCCCAAATTGCTATCCTTCACATCATTGACTACAAATGAAAGCCCTTTTAATTTGCCTTCTTTCATCAATTTTAAAGGAAACTCCAACACCTTTATTTCGGTCATTCCAGCCCTAGTAACATAAATTATATGATCAGCATATTCGCTTATCAGTAGGGTATCCGTAACTACCATTAACGGAGCAGTATCCACTATAACGTAATCATATTCATCAGATACCTCTTCAAAAAGTGATTCTATCCTTTTGCTCAATAATAACTCTGCCGGATTAGGCGGTATTTTTCCAGAATAGATAACATCTATGGTATTTGTGTAAGCCAGCATGGGATGTACTATTTGTTTCACCGAAATGGACTCATCATACAAAAATTCGGTTAGTCCAAATTCTTTTTTAGCATTCTTGTTTCCTAACTCACCAATATTCTTATTATTGAAAAAAGAATAAATTTTCGGATTTCTTATATCCGCCCCAATCAAAAGTACTTTTTTGTTAGTATTAGCCATAATCATAGCTAAATTAGAAGACAAAAAGGTCTTACCTTCCCCAGGCACACTAGAAGTAACGAAGATTATATTCTTTTTCCCAGGAGAATTTTTAGTTTTTATTATAAAATCTAAATTGGTACGCATTATTCGCAAGGACTCTGCCATTACTGACCTATCATCCCTTAATATTAAAGTGTTGTCCTTTTTGGATAGTTTTGGTAATTCCGCCAGTACAGGTACATCTTTTACCAATTTTTCCAATTCGACCTTATTTCTTATCTTATTATTTAATAAATCCTCAACGTAAATCACGGAAAAAGGAATCAACAAACCTAAAACCAATGAAGTTAAGTATATAATTGGAACTTTGGGGCTTACAGGTATATCCGAGCTGTAGGCACTGTCAATTATTTTTGATTTTGGAGTAGCGGAAGCATATGTTATTTGTGATTCTTCCCTTTTTTGCAATAGATACAAATACAGACCCTCTGTAGTTTGCTGCTTTCTAGTAATATCCCTAAGAGCCCGTTCATTTTTAGGAACCGAATAAATCCTAGAATTTATTTGCGATTGTTGTTTACTTAAACTATTAACAGTTAATCCCAAATTGTCTGTCACACTGTTCAAACTGGATTGCATATTGCGTTTTAAACCAGCCAGTTGTTCATCCAAATTGACAATGATTGGGTTTTTTTCATTCGAACTTTTCAACAATCGTTTTCTTTCCAATGCAAGTTCGTTGTACTTGGCCGTCGTTGCCACTATTGATGGATCCGATAAACCAATATTCGAAGGAAGTACATCAAACCCTTCTTGATTATCCACAATATCCTTCATTGAAGATGCGATATTCAATTGGACGTTAGCATTTTGTAATTCCTGTTGGTTGGCTGCACCTATACTCAAGTTTAAGTTGGCTTCAGATGCAATATCAGTTAATCCTCTATCAGATTTAAAGTCTTGGGCAGATTCATCGGCACTGGACAAACTTGATGAAATATTGGCAATTCGCTCGTTAATAAAATCAGAAGTTTTATCTGCAATGGCTTTTCTGTCCTCTATTGCATTTCTATTATATGCCGAAATTAAAGCATTAATCAAATCTTTTGCCTTGCTTGGAATAGGGTCTGTATAAGATATATCCGCAATATTTGAAAGATCTTTACCTGGAGCAATCGCCACCTTTTTCAGGTTTTTCTCTGCCACAACCGTGACAGGGTTTATAACCACTTGAAATCTTTTCCCCAAATAAACGTTTAAAACCTCTAAATTTGGCGTAAGCACAATATCGCCTATAGGAGTACTAATATTCTTACCAAATCCATAAACTTTGGCCGGTGTTCCTTCTTCCTGTATAAATCCAAAAGTAGTAAGTGATGACAATTCAACGAAAAAATCATATTTAGAATTGTGAATTAAAGAATCTGCCGCTATAAAGTTTATTTTAAAGGGTGGATTATCATAAATTTCCGAATTCTTAATATTCCCTAAATTAACAATCTTCGTATTTAACCCTAATTTCTTTACGGCCTCAATATGATTAGACCTTGAATTAATAAGTTCAATTTCATCCTCAACCTTATTGGTTCCTCCAGGAATAATTCCTAAATCTTGAAAAGCCCCTAGTTCTGAAGATGATCCTTCATCAACTAAAAATTGAATCTTCGCCTGAGCAAGATATTCCGGGGTGGAATACCTTATGAAAACAAAAGCTAATCCCAAAGTCATTGTTATGGATAGTACAAACCATTTCCAATGTTTGGTGTATGTATTGATAATATCTTTTAATCCTAAGTCAGAGGATAGATTTTGAGAGTTCAAACCCATTATTATAAATAATTTTAATGTATTTAATTCCTGGTAATCAATACTACAGTAGTAGTAATTATAATTGAAGCAATGGATAATGCAATGGATGACCGACTATCCAAGGTTGCAGAGGCAATAAGGGATTTATTTGGTTCAACGTAAACAACATCGTTTTGGGTCAAATAATAGACCGGAGAGTTAAGGACTTCTTTTTTGGTGAGATCAATGCGTGTATATACTTTGGTTCCATTAAAATCCCTGATTACCATCACATTATCTCGCATACCCTTTATGTTCAAGTCACCAGCCAAGCCCAAAGCTTCAAGTACTGTTATCTGCTCACCATTTACTGAATAGGTCCCTGGTCTGTTCACTGCACCCAAAACGGTGACCGAGAAATTCTTTAGGCGTATGTTTATTATTGGATCTTTAAGATAATCCTTTAAACGATCCGTAAGCATAATCTTAGCCTCTGCTGGA
>TARA_R100001369_G_scaffold83617_1_pt1 | contig 10214 bp, 8 predicted proteins | sample TARA_R100001369 | Tara Oceans TARA_R100001369 (sample SAMEA2621528) | marine metagenome | biome: marine biome (ENVO:00000447); feature: surface water layer (ENVO:00002042); material: "saline water (ENVO:00002010), including plankton (ENVO:xxxxxxxx)" | depth 5 m | reverse complement strand
ATCTTCAGAAGTGATTTCAATCCATCCGATTTGAGCCATATCAGACCCAGAAACTTGGTACTTGTCCTTAATGATAATAGGCTTGTTAGAGAAGATAAAGTCATCAGACTCTAAAGAATCAACCATTCCAGATGTTCCTTTAGCAAACTCAGAACCATAAATAAATACAGTTAGTTTTGAAGGAGTAGCCGGAACTACAGATAGAGCCTCATAAAAAGCTACGTCAATAGTAGTTGCCGTTGGAACAGCCGTAACAACAGCTTTGTTGCTAAGGTTAGATCCAGCAGTGTTGTCAGAGATCATAATTGTTTGACCAATTCTAACCGCGACGTTACCGCCCGCTGAAGTTGTTGTTCCTCCACCAACGATAGTTGGATTAAGGTTATCAGCAACAGTTAACGTACCTGTAGTAGCACCTGTTGCCGCTAAAGTTACGTCTGTGTATTTAATATGAAGTCTTCCTTGCTCTGCCCATTTGATCATGTCAGAGTTAGAAGGCATTTCCGCTCCCACCATTCTTAGGAATGAAGAGATCGATCTATTACCGTAACGCTCAAATTCCTTCTCATAAGTATCAGGAAGATACTGATTGAGGAAATCGAAGTTAGTAATATAGTTTGATGGCAGGGCTACTCTTTCCGCTGACGGAATTAAGTTAAACCCTGGCGTTGCATTTACAGCCATTTTTTCTTGTTTTTAATTTTTAAACTTTGTTTATACTTTTAATTCTGAGTCCACTTCCACTCGAAGTATCGCCAACCTGTCTGATCTTAAGACCATTCTTGTTAAACGATTGAGGGGATTGGCGAACCATATCGATGTTCTTTGATTTTTTAGATACATCATCTATAGCTTCAACCTTACCTTGCTCATAAAAAAACTGGGCGAACTTATCAGGATTCATCGCTATAGACATAGCTCTGTGGTATCCCTCTGCGTCTTTCATCATTCCGCTGTCAGCATCTAAATAAGGTTTTACAAAATTATTTACATCCTTCTGCTTATTGAACAACTCTTTACCATCGCCTGGTTTAAAGGTATACTGCTTCTCGTTGACGTTGAAATTAAAACCTTTAAAATCATCGTTGAGCACTTCATTGCTCTTGTCGACAAACCAGTTGTACCTCTTTTTCATTTGCTCCTCTCGAGTAGTTGATTCCTCAACATAACTCTTATAGCGATTAAACTCTTCCGTTTGCTCCTCCGAACTGAAACCCCCACTTGACTCAAGAGGGATCTTGTACTGTTCTTGTTGCTCCTTGAAGAATTTCTTCGCCTTTACAAGTTCTCTTTTATGCGCTAACTTTTTCTTCTTTACATCCCTCTCCTCGTCCAGGTCTTCATCGTATCCAAACTTATCTTCTATGATATCTTGAATATCGAACTCATCCAACCCCTCCTCGGTTTGAGAATAGTAGTTAGCTATTACGGTATCTCCATCCATGTCTTCGTAATTCTTTTGAAGCTTTACGTAGTCATCGAATCCTCTACCTGTTTCTTTTTTATACTTAAAGAACGCTGAAACATCCTCTGGCAATTCCTCGTTTGCTTCTGTCTGCGCAAACAACTCATCTACAGAGTTTATCTCTTTATCGTATCTGCTCTTGATATACTCAAGAACGTCTTCGTCTTTTAATCCATCTGCTTCCTGTGTCTCTGGCTCTGGCTGTACCTCTTCCGTGGCATCTACCTTCTCTGCACCTTCCACGCTTTCAGTAGCGGTAAATTGCTCTTCATGTTTTTGAAGTAACTCTTCTTCAACTTGCGCTGTAGATTTTTGTTCTACATCTTGCACCTCTTTAACAACAAATTTTTGATTCTCCATTTTGATTTAATTTTTTACAAAGTTAAGGTATATATTCATAATAACTTTAGCGTGGGTTAAACTCCGAAAAGTCAAAACCATCTAAGCTATCTTCATTCGATTCAAAGTTTACAGGTGCAGTATTATTCTTGCGCTGCTGGATAAGTTTAGACTGCTCCGTATTAGCTTGGCTTATACGTTCAGACTTTCCTACCTCACGAGATTCTTCTCGCGCGTCTATCTGCGACTGCTCCACACCCTTAAGTTGCATTTGATACTGAAACTCTACCGCCATAAGCTGTTGCTTGAGGGCCGCTTCGTTCTTCATCTTCTCTATAGACATAGCCGCTTCAGCTTGTTGAAGCTGCATCTTAGCTTGCGTCTCCATCTGCTGCTTCTGCATAGCAGCCTGTGCCGCCATCTGCTGTGACTGCTGATTGACTTGGGCTTGCATCTGTTGCTTCTGAGCTTCCATCTGCTGCATCTGCGCCTGTCTTTGCTTGCGCTTAACCTTAAGTAATTGGTTAGCCAGCTTTAAGTTTCTTATCTGCCTAATATCTATAGCATCTTCTAAGCTGATATCTTTCTGAGAAAGTGCCATCTGTATGTTGGCCTCTACCTGCGCCTTCTGTTCTTCGTCAGGAGACATCTCGATAAATATTCCGAAGTCGGATAAGTATAGGTTTTTTATCTCCTCTAAGATGCCAAGGTTGTATTTACCTATCTGCATAGCGAACTCATCACGGAACTCTGCGTACTCTAAAACGTCTGCAGCACGAAGAGATAAAGCCTCCGCTAAAGTCTTTGTAATATATAAACTTGCTTGAAGGATATGGCGCGTAGCTGTGTTAGAATTTAAAGCAGCTAATTTCTGTACGCCCACTAAAGCGTTTGGATCAGGAGTGCTTCCATCTCGTGCTTCGTTGAGACCTGTTACCGCACGTATCATATCTAAATAGTGGTTATAGTTTCCTATAAGCATCTGCATCTTAGACGCCCCGCTGTTAGATGTCAATTGCGTAATAGGAACCTTAGCATTGTTAAACTCCCCGTCCTGGGTATAGCTTCTACCTATTACACTACCCGTTTGAAAGTATAGACGTAAAGCGTCTTCAGGATTGTAAGCGTTTCCTGTACCTAAATCCACCTCATTCAAACCATCTGCATCTATAAATACTCCGTCAGGAACCACGCGGGCTACTACCTGCTGGATCTTAAGGTGGCTCATTTGAATAAGGTCGGCGAAAGGAATCATCCTGCGAACCAAAGATTCTAAGACCCCTTTATACATGCGTGGGGCACACGCTACATAGTTAGACATAGCAAACTGATTTGCTGAGTTAGGTCTAACCATATTCTTCATCATATCCCACTTTAGGACAATGTTAGTCCCCATAACCATGACGCCCTCATACCATACATCAATACGTTTCTCTACCCTTTCAAACTTCCCGTCTTCCATCATCTCATCGGGAGGGTTAAACTGGTCGTCTTTCTCCACGGTTTTAAAACTACCGTCACTCATCTCCTTCTTCTTATATACAAAACTATTGGTAGTCTTGTAATTAAAATACAGGAGGGTGCATGTGTCTCTTGCGAACATACTGTTCTCATACATGGCCGCAACATTATAGTAGTCATACCAAGACTGACTGTACTGAGATATCTCTTCTAAATCTTTTGGAGTAAGATCAGGGTTGATCTTTAAAACCTCCGTGATAGGAATAGTCTTAAGCTCTCCCCAATAGAAACAATCCTTAAAGTAAGGATCTTCCGTATAGCTATACACTACATTTGCGGGGTCTACATACTCTACCCTCACACCATCTCCCTCCTGGAAAACGTGCTTAGACATCCCTATTCCTATAGTAGTTATATCGTAGTCTACTCTTTTGCGAATATCGTTGTAGTGACTCTCCTCCAGCATAGTGTTGATAGCCACCTCATTAGCTATCTCAACAGATGGTTTGTAATTGAGTTGCATATACAACTCCATCTCCTGATCGTTTTCAGGCAACTGCCCTGGATCTACGGTAAATGGATCGACATCGAAATCTTTTCGTATCTGCATAAAAAGTTTCTTGGCGATCATATCGCCCTGAATTAAATTCTGAAACTCGTTACGCTTCTCTGCAGACAGAGCGTCTTGAGCATAGCACTTCACATCGAACAACCTATCCGACATACCGTTCACTACGATGTCTACAAATTTAGGTATGATAGGCACGGGGGTCCAGTCTAAATTAAGATAAGATAAATCCCCATCTATAGCTAACTCGTTTTTATACTTACCCACAGATTGTTCTCCGCGAGCATAAAGCCTAAGCTTATGGAACTCTTGAAACTGACTATAAAACCTACAGGATAAACCATCCCTTCTGAACCATTCATATTGAATCGCTTGTCCTACCTGCAACCCAAATTCCTTCTTTGCTTTATCCGAATCCGAAACAAATTGATTTGGGAAGGTGGCAGACTTAATATCTATCTGAAGTCCCTTCATCTAATTAATTGACTTGTTGTGCTATTGTTATTATATTTTGCAAAGTTAATGCTTATTTTTGATTTTTTTGCGGCAGGCGTATACAAATGTTTTTGATTAGCCATTATAGCTAAGCCGCTACTTATAGAGGCGTCAAACTTAGTCCTGTTATTTATATCAAACTTCGCCCAGTCCTCTAAAGTTTTACGGAAATACATAGTCCCCATATCTTCTTGAGACCTGTACTCCCCCGCCATGTCTATGCCTACATGTTTTTCTATATAAGATTCTATAGCTGCGGCATGTGATTGCTTTACGTCTTCGGAAGTATTAGGTATGCCTCCAAGTTCTTTTTCTGTACGAGAAAGTTTATTGTAAACTTTATCGGGTCTATTTAAAGAGAAACCTCTATAGCCTCTGTTCTTGAAATGGTACAGCAATCGCGGCTTGTTGTTCTCACAGAGTATAGGCATACCGTAAAAGACGCAGGCCATTAAAACCTCTTCAAAAAATATCTCCGCCGTTTGAGGTCGAGCAATATATTCTAAAAAAAATTCATTCACAGGGGCCTCGTCCATATTAAACTTCGTAAGGCCATGTAAAGATCCATTGGACCCTTTGCCTACCACGACGCCTGATATGTCATAGGAGTCACACCCAAAGGACCCTAAGTGCTCATTCCCGGGATACTTTTTCCCATTACGAACATCCACTCTATTCTGCAAGTGAGGAGGGGGAGTCCACCCAACAATAAATCTACCCCGTTTATCAGGAGACCATATTACGGTAGAGTCTTTTATACCATCCTTCCAACGAAAGGATCCTTGCGTAAGGTGATGGTCCATAATTAAGGAGTCGTTATAATCTATCTGCTGATATATTTTTGTTAGATTAAATATAGACTGTTTACTTTCATCTCGGAAAGCATGAGACTCGCTACGCGGGAACTGCCTATAGAACTCATTGAGCGCATCTGCGTCTTGTGAAAGAGAAGCTACTTCGTTCTCCCAGTAGTCTATAGCGCCTATAGTTACGTCTTCACCATCGATCCCTACTATAGGTATCCCAGGGGTTCTTAGTACAGGCATCCCGTACACATCTATAAAACCCTCCATATTCCACTCCATAGGAATAAACAAACAATACATCCCACTCTTAGTCTGCCCGTTTGCGTTTCGTTTTGAAGGAAAAGAATCTTCATATAAAGCTTTAAAGTTTCTGCCCCCTTTATCTAAAGCGTTAGAGGTAGATCCCATCATGCACTTCCCTATAACCTTACTTCCCAACCTTAGACACGTTTTTGTTACGCGCCAATTGTTTAAAATATTATCGGGCTTATCCCACTTACCGCTCTCATCATGAAGCAATAGCTGTAGCTTCTCCCCGTCATAACTATTGTCTCCTGTGTTCTTCCAGTCTATAGTAGTGTCCAGCCCCTCCAGCTCTTCTTCGTCGACTTCATACATGTTCTTCTTTGTAATCTTCGAAGCAGGAACACGATAAGCAAGCTCTGTCTTAGGCTTATCCATTCCATCCTGTATCGGTTTAAAGAAGAAGGGATAGTTGTTAGATATAGGTACAACTTTATCGGTAAACATTTTTTTAGCATCTGATCCTGTTTTAGAAAGTATTCCTATTCGTGAATCTTTAGTGATAGTGGCTTGGTTTACCCCCTCGCTGGAACTCATAAAAGAAAATCCTGAACGACGTATCTTAAGATAACACATCCCAAAGCTACGCTTATCTGCTTTACATGCTTCCCAGAAGATGTAGAAAATTCTATTGGCCTCCCTAAAGTCGGGGTGGCCTACATCTATCTTCGTCCATTGAAGGTACATATAATGTGTGCCCGTCATGTAGGTAGGAGTCCCGTTGTTTAAAAACCAAAAACCCTCCTCCCTTCTATCGAACTCAGACTCTATATACTCCACCCACTTAGATTTAAAAATATTGGGCGTCTGATGCCACTGGAAGATAGACTTTATCCGCTTAAGATCTTTGCTGTATTCAAAAGGCTCCCAGTACTGCTCGTCTTTCTTTTTCGATCTGGAGAAAACTTGCGTAGGGGCTTTAGGTAAAGCTACCAGCAACCCATTTATAGTGTATACCTCTCCTATCTGTCCCGTCTTAGAAATAACGATGACGTCATATTTGGGATCATAGCCATACTTCCATGTACGGGCACGGTTTTTATTCACCACCACATGTTTAGGTATAGCTTTTTCTATGACCTTATATAAACTATTTTGATCTTGACTCGGCAAATCCTTTTGGGGCGTTATTCTTTTTTTCTACAACAGTACCATCTAAGAGGTTCTTTTCCTCCTCTATCCTTTTCAGTATCTCAAAAGCGTCCATGATACAAAGCTTCTTGGTGGCCGCAGCATTCTTCAACCTGTCGGCAGCCAACTCATCGTCTGTATCAAACTTTATAATATCTTCTTTGGCAACCCTAACTAACTGTCTAACAGCCTTTTCACCTGCTTCTATGATCTGTAGCTTAAGCTCCTTGATGTCCATCTTCTTCTACACTTTTTTTCATTTCAGATAAAGCCTCTTCGTACCCAGGCATTAGCTTTAAAAGGTTTAAGGTGCCTACCGCCAACTCCCTGGTTTGCTGCTCCTCTAAGATAAGCTTTTTTAAATTCTCTGTTAGCGCCTCTGTATTTACTTTCAGAGACGATATATTTTTCTGTACTCCCATCTTTAATTAAATTTATAAAACATTACAAAAACTTTGCGCCCCTCTTTCCAGGACACGTTAGGATATTTACTGTGAAAATATGAAGAGGGATAAGATATAAGTCTATTGCTTTCATATCCCACTACAGAACTTAGCCTCCACTTATCTAAATCTTCCGCATCCACTTTGATCATCGTGTCATACTCTTCGTTAGAAATCTCTGTGGGCAACTCCTTACCATACCGATGGTGCTCCCACAAAGCTGTGCCATGTAGATCCTCTCTTTCTCTGGGAGATAAATATAAAACTATTGCCCGATCTGGCTTCTGTCCATCGATATTCAAGTCAGAATGTATGCGCCAGGAGACATCGAGCTCATCGGTAGCTTCTCTAAAGAAGGACAAAATATTAACTAAAGGTCTCTTCTCTATTTCTATTAATCTATCTATGATGTAGTTACTAAATTCTATGGGAGATTCTTTTACATAAAAATCTTTCTCGGCCGCCACCTGCTTTTCAAAAGGTCCATCAGATAAATAAGTTTCTACTATATCTAAAACAGGTCGCTCAATAAAATCATCTACGATATATATCATAGTGTCATCATTATGTTATTGGTAAACATCCTGTACAGTTTCTCCCCATCTATATAAAAAGGATACTCGCTCTCAGGTTCAAAACCTACCTCATCTCCCTCCTTTACCCCTAAAGTTTCCAGCTCTTTGTTCCCGTGCTTTAGAATACCCACGAGAGGTTCTTCTCCACGCTTATATATAACGGACTCCCGAGCTTCTATAGGTTTTACAAAGCAATACTTATCGTGGGAGTTCCACTGTGTGCCATCATGGTACATAAAGAACTGATCCATATCCACGAAGAACATGTCGTCACGAAAATAACTCTTCCCACTCTTCTCCCTTCCCCTCATATCGTTATAATACTTAAAGACGTTATGGTGTACGAGAAGTCTGTCCCCTTTTTTTATGGGGCCAGTATATTTTAGTGGAACCTCCACTACGGTAGCGAAACGATTGGATGCGGTGTGGTCTTCTTTAGACACACTGGTGATAAAGTCTACCCCCCCGATCTCCTTAATGTTATCGTACCTCCTTTCGTTATATGCTTTTACTATAAAGCTAAAAGGAGATTGCATTAAAAATTAATATTAAATTCTAAAGAAATGGGTAGAGTTTTTCTAAACTCTTTCCACAAATATACCTCTTCAGATTTCTGTATCCAAATTTTATACCCCTCAGAGTGGTCTTGTATAAGATGTATTTTATGGCTCCCCCCTAAAACGTCTTGCCCTACTATGTAATGCATCGCGCCAGACTTATAGTCTGCGCCGATTGATATTTTCCTAATGTCCATTTCATTTTAATTAAATTGTACCTGTGTATTTAAAGAATAAAGTCATTGCCATAGCGTCGTTACCTGTAGCCACATCTGATTGACAGGTAAGCGCGAGGCCCTCGCCAACCCCAAGCACATTAGAGCTCCCTATAGTAAAGATTCCAGTTACAAGGGTAGACGCGGTATACGATGTTATAACCTCAGAGGCTGCGTTAGAGGCTGATGCCGTACCTCCAATAATAAGAACCTTCCATAACGTCCATGTATAGGTGGCGCTTTTAGTTGAATAAAACTGATAAGCTACTTCACACAGAGTGTGGTTGGGGTAACTCGTTGCACACCCTCCCGTCCCTGGGTTCAGCTGTATTAAATTGTTGGGAAAACGCAAATCACTGATCGCAGTAACAGCAGGTGAGGAAGCACCGTGGTTTTCTGAATACATCTGGGAAACATTACCTTGTGAAAATTCACCAACTCCCGAATTTACGAAGAAATCGTTGGCAGCAATGTTCCATTTAGTCTGATTGATAACGTATTTATTTACCCACTCTGGAGCTCCCCCTCCAGCTGTAGCTTTCCACGTCCCATCAGCTCTCAAGAAAGTAGTAGTCTGTCCGGCAGCCGAAGAGTCAGGGACGTGCCCCACCTTATCTGATCCTCCAAAAGAATTAGACTTAACCTCAACTGGTCCTGTAGTAGGCGTAATTTTTATAGCATCTGTTGGCCCCGTAGAGGTTGATGAAGCTCCCTGGCTCACGGAGGTTACCGCTCCCGTAGGAGTTACCCACGTTCCATCTCCACGCAAGAAGAAAGAAGCCGTTCCTCCTGCGGGGACACATCCTATAAGAGAGCCTCCGTCGTAGATATTCTGTCTTACAATAACACCCCCCACACCAGGGGCAATAGTAATAGGGTCTGCAGGAAATGCCGCGGCGATAGGTGCGGTTGTACTAACACTCGACACCCCAATCGTTGAAAGGTCTGCCCACGCTACTCCCGTAGCTGTAGAGGTAAGGACTTGTCCTGAAGTACCTGTACTTGCGCTGTCCCAAAGCGATCCGCTTAAAGCAATACCCGCCGTACTAATTGTAGTTCCATTAGCGCTAAATGTATTGTTGCCGCTGAAAGTATTCTGACCGCTGGAAACAATTGAGGAAGAAGCATCTAATATTAATGGAGAAGTAGCTGTTAAGTTTATACCCACACCTACTGCTGTATTACCCGTAGTAAGGACCTCCTGTAATGTAGGCATAGAAGCTGATGGGAGACCCGTAGACCACGCTACTCCTGTCCCTGCTGCATCAACAGTAAGGATGGATCCTATAGCTCCAGTAGAGCCAATGGAGTCATTTATTTCAGCTGTTGTCCCGAAGTTTAAAACCGAACTTCCTCCAGAAAGTTTTATGCTTCCTGACGTTATAATATCGCTATTTACATCTAACGTCATGCCAGTACTGTTGCTTAGAGCAAGAGTCTGCGACGCTCCATTCATGGTGATATTGCCAGTACTAAGAATATCACCACCGTTCATTACGATATTGTCCGTAGTAGTATTACCCGCAGTCGTCACCTCTTGAAGGGTGTTGCTTGCAATTACAGATGTGTCTACCCATTGAATACCTGTTCCTGTAGAGCTAAGTATCTGCCCTGCAGAACCTGGCGCTGCCTGAGCATAAATCTGTGTTGGATAGATATATCCGTTTACAGTAATATTTCCTGTAAGGGTTATATTCTCCGTAGCGGTACTCCCCTTGTCTAAAACAGACTGAAGATCTTGTAAGCCCCCAGACGCAGTGATATCGGATATACTAAACGAGACGGTTCTGTTATCATTGCTGGTATCTGTACCAATAACAAAGTCAGACGCGTTAGGCGTAACTAAAGGATAGACG
>TARA_R100001369_G_scaffold92710_1_pt1 | contig 10224 bp, 7 predicted proteins | sample TARA_R100001369 | Tara Oceans TARA_R100001369 (sample SAMEA2621528) | marine metagenome | biome: marine biome (ENVO:00000447); feature: surface water layer (ENVO:00002042); material: "saline water (ENVO:00002010), including plankton (ENVO:xxxxxxxx)" | depth 5 m | reverse complement strand
TTATATTGATCTACATAAGGTTCAAAGCTTACACCCCCGTGAAAATATACTTCTAGGCTGGGCCAGATTTCAAAAAGGTTTTCTTTTCCAGTTTTTTCGGCCACAGCATTAAGCAAAACAAGCATCCAGGAAGGCACACCAGCTAAGCTAGTTACCTTTTCATTTATTGTTTGGCTTACAATAGCGTCTAGTTTGGTTTCCCAATCGCCCATTAATGAAACTTCATTACTTGGCGTGCTGCTAAACTCTGCCCAAAATGGCATGTTGTCTATTAAAATAGCTGAAAGGTCGCCATATACCGTGCCATTGTCTTTGTAGAGCTCTTTACTCCCCCCAAGCCGTAACCCTTTTCCTAAAAATAATTGTGAATCGGGGTTGTTGTTCAAGTACATGCACAAGAGGTCTTTACTTGCTGCGTAATGACAATTTTCCAACGATTCATCACTTACTGGAATAAACTTACTTTTTGAGTTGGTTGTCCCGCTACTTTTAGCAAACCACTTAATGGGCTTGGGCCAAAATATATTTGTTTCCCCTCTTCGGGCACGTTCAATTCGGGCTTCGTTGTCTTCATATGTCGTAACAGGAATTCGGTCTGCAAATTCACGGTAAGTATTAATAGAACTGAAGTTGTACGCTCTGCCAATCTCAGTGTTTTTAGCCTTGTCCAACAAGCTGTGTAACAGTTCTTCTTGAACCTCTACGGGGTATTTCAGAAACAGATCAATTTGATGAAACCGTTTCTTTAAAAACCAGGAAGCAATAGAGTTTACTATGGGGATTGGCATATTTTAACCTATCTTTAAAGCATAAAAATAACAATTTTCTTTTTATGAATTACGAAGGTGTGCTAACAAAAATGAAGACCGAAAATGGGTCGCCTATACAATATTACTTGGTGTTTGAAAATGACTTCCTCAATGTCAATCAATTATTGGATAAAAAGGTGTCTATAAACTTTCTGAAATTTCAATGCCTTAACTGTGGATTAGAAAAAAAAATATACCGTCAAGGCTTTTGTTATGATTGTTTTTATGAAATTCCACAGGCAGCAGACTGGATTATGAAGCCTGAATTAAGCACTGCACATTTAGACAAAGAAGATCGTGATTTGGAATACGAGAAAAGCGTTCAATTAAAACCACATATTGTTTATTTGGCCAACAGCAGTAATGTGAAAGTAGGGGTGACCCGAAAAACGCAAGTACCAACCCGATGGATAGACCAAGGCGCACACGAAGCTATTGAAATTGTTGAGGTTCCTAACCGTTATCTTGCTGGTATTACCGAGGTGGCTTTAAAAGAGCATGTAGCCGATAAAACCAATTGGCGAAATATGCTTAAAAATGATATTAAGGATGAAAACTTAGTAGAGTGGCGCAATAACTTAAAACAATACATTCCTGAGGAAGCCAAAGAATATTACATTGCAAATAATGCTGAAACCAATTTAGAATTTCCAGTATTACAGTATCCTACCAAATTAAAAAGTTTGAATTTACAAAAAACACCTTTTTATGATGGGGTTTTAAAGGGTATAAAAGCACAATACTTAATTTTTGAAGATAATACTGTTTTTAATGTTAGGGGCAATGAAGGCTATGTAGTTTCAATAAAAGTAAACTAATTTAGTAACATCCTAACAAACTGAACCACCGATCCAGCAACCAAAGCTGTGCCAATAATATTATAAACCAAAGGATTTTTTTTCTGCTTCCGTTCCTTAAGTTTATCACTCATTCTTCCGTAGTAATACAAGGTGATAACTTTTCCGAAGAAAATACCGGTGAAGAAAAGGATTAGGTTTAGTATAGGACTGAATTTTGAAAGGGAAAATAAATACGTGTTGGCAACTGTTATTAACAAAATCCAAAAAATTAATGCGGGGGGATTGATGAGAGCAAGTAAAAACCCTTTCCAAAAGTTACCTACTTGCCAATTTTCAGATAATGGGTTTTGAAAATCTACTTTAAAACGTTCTCGAAGTAAAACTAACGTCCCAATCACAAAAAAGATAAAAACAATAGCATATTGTAACCAGCGGTTTTCTTCAAAAAAATCAGTAAATATCCGGCTGTAATTCAGGGCGATAAATGATAAAAAAACGCTGCCAAGGCCAGCGCCAAGAGCGATACGAAATCCTTTTTTAAACGATTGATCAATGGTAGTTGTTACTACAGCAACATTTGATGAACTTGCGGGAATAGCGCCTAAGCCGGAAGCTAAAAAGCCGGTTAGGAGAAAAATTAGTAACATAAGGATATCATAAATCATGAGAAGATTTTTGATTACATTAAATATAAAGCAAAACTTTAGAGTAGCAATTAAAAAGGATACTTATAAAAATTACTTTTAGTCAATAGCCTAGAAGCGTTTATAGTTTCTAGTTAAGCTGATTTTTAAATTATTGGCACTAATGGATGAGGTGTTTGTTACTAATTCCCGTTATTAATTTTTAACGTACTTAGTTCGAAAAATGGAGTCTTTCGGGCTTTTTAAATAAAGCGTGTCATTTTTATTACTGAATTTATAATCTAAAGTAGATGTCGTTTGTGGACTAATGCTTTTGCCATCGGTTCTTTTAATGTGCAGTTTACCATTTACCATTTTCCAAGCATTAACAGAATGTAGTCCAAACTTATCAATTATAAGAGAATCTTTGTAAAAGTGCATTGCTGTTTTATTGTGCATTGTGATAGATTTCCATTTTCCTAAAACAGTTTCTTGATCGTTATTCATAGAACAACTTGTCAACAAAATCAAAAAAAGTGCTATTGTTGTGAGTACTTTCATAATCCTTCTAAATAATTAATTTTATTGGTTTGTGGTATCTTTTTTCTTGCCACCAAAAATACCACCTAAAATATCTTTTACAACTTTACCGGTGTTTTTTTCCGTTTCGGCATCTGTTTTTGTTGTGTCTTTATCTTTATTTCCTCCTGAAATTAAATCTCCTAAAATATCTTTCCCTTTATCTTTTAACTCTTGTTTTTGTTTCTCGATTAAACGTTGAGTGAGCTCACTCACTGCTGCCTTGGTATTTACTGAAACAGACGGACTGGTGAGGGTTCCGTTAATTCCCACGGGGATGCTAACCGATACATTTTCAGCATCAGATGGATTTAGTTTTGCTAATAGATTAGAAACCTCGCCTCCTAGATATTTTCCGGGAACATCTAGGTTAGCTGTATAATTAATACTTTTATCAAGCCCGTGACTTCCGCTTACGGCAACATTAATTCCTTTTACATCAAAATCGAACGGTTGCACTTCAATATTTCCGTTATTGAATTTTAAAACGGTGCTTACATCCCGTAAGCTCAATCTATCTATATTGAGAAAAGAAACTTTTTCACCTAATTTAGATAGCAGCGGCATTTGCTGTTTGTCGACTTCTGCAGTTAAAATTTGTGCCACGGCGTTACCTGCTAAAGTTGAAAGTTTTGGGGTAAAGTCGTTGGTTAACTCACCGTTTAAATTCAGTTTGGTGCTTAAGTTACCTTGTAGAGCTTTAGCAATGGGCGCTAAGTATTGAAGCATATCCAGACCTTGAAACGATTGTTCAATGTCTATTTTGCTTAAATCCAAATCCATTGCAAAGGTTGGTGTTTCGGTTTTTGTTGAAACATTTCCGCCAAAGGCTATATTTCCGCCAAAAATATTAGAAGTGACATCACTAAGCGTAGCCGTTTCATTTTTAATGGTCGCAGTCCCTTTTACATTGGTTAAATTCAAATCGTCATACACCACTTTGTTTGCTGAAAAGTTAAGTGTAGCATCTAAAAAATCGGGGATTTGAATAGCTTCTTTTGTCGTTTTATTTTGTGTGTTTGTTTTTTCTTCGGAAGAAGACTCAGCTTTCCTACTATCAGTTTCCGAAGCCATAAAATCATCAACCACAAATGTGTTGGATTGTACATTGAAGATTCCTTTTAAATCTTGCTTCGCCATAATCCACGGGATTAAATTTTGCATCGTACCAGTTGCCGAAACATCGGTTTGTCCTGTGGATGCCTTAAAATCATTCAGCTTAATATTCCCAGGTGTAAAGGAAACATCGGCGTTGGCAATTTTCAATTTATTTTTAAAAGCGGCATCGTTATAATTAAAATTTGACAAGCTAGCCGCACCCGAACTTTTAATGTTTTGGTATTGCTCTTTCTCGATAGATTGCATGTCAAAATTGGTCGTAACATCGGCTTTAAAAACACCGCTGAGGTTTTGTTCCATTTCAATAGGAACTATTTTTTCAATATTCGCCAAATTAATGGTTCCTTTAAGCGCCATATTTACCAAAGCATTTTCAGTTAGGTTTTTTATACTTCCGTTTGCTGAAAAGACTTCGTTGTCAATTTTAAAAGTAAGACCGCCAATATTTAGGTATGTATCTTGCACTAGCCCACTTTCGTTTTTTAAAACAGCATCGATATGAATGTTTTGAACAGCTTTTGGTAAATCGGGATATTTAAACGAAGCATTATCACTCTGTACGCTAATATCCATTTTTGGGATGTACGTTTCGTCGATTACACCTTTTAGCATTCCATTTACGGTGAAATTTCCAGTAGTGGTAACGCCATCTAGGTTTTTTACGTATTCTTTCGGGATGACTGCCAAGAAGTTTTTAAAGTCTGACGAAGGCGTTTTGAAGGTTAAATCAATTTCATTATTCGTTTCATTTACTTTAAAAAAACCATCGAACGTGAGCGGAAGCTCATTGATTTTCGCTTCGTTTTCAAGAAAAGTAAATTTCTGGTTTTTTAAATCCATTTGAAAATCTGCATCCAGCGAAACCGTATTGTCACTTAGGTATTCAACATCTTCAATTTTTAAGGAAACCAATGCGTTGGTTTGTGTTTCCAATTCTGAAACATCCAGTGAAAAATCACCAGTTCCTTCGTGGTTGACATCTTTTAAGGTTAGGAATGTCTTGGTTGCTTCATCTAAATAATTAATGCGGGAATCATTAATCTCATAATGTTGAAGATCGAATGTAAATCCTTCATTGCTAGATGAGGCTTTTGTTTCGCTTTGGGTTATCGGTGCATCTTCTTTTATTGCAATATCATAATTGGCATTACCTAAAGAATCTACTTTAATATTGATAAGTGCTTCGTTTAATTGTAGTGCATCGACAATGATAGGGTCGTCACCGCTTTTAAACAATTGCGTAATGCCCATATCTAGCTTGATGGATTTTCCCCTTGCCAACGTATCGCCTGCAAAAGGTACATTGTTTACTACGCTAAAATCTTTAATTACTACAGCTGCATCTGGAAAACTTCTAAATAGGCTTAAATCCATGTCATTCCATTCAACCGTTGCGTTTAAGTTTTGGTTGATGTTTTTCTTCAACAATTTTTCCAGTGATCCTTTAAATAAAAATGGCGCTGCTAGTAGTAATAAAACTAGTACAACAACTATAATTCCTGCTATTTTTAAAAACTTTTTCATAAGTGTATTTATCAATTTGTGGCTTCGACTCCGCTCAACCACTTTTTGTCTATATTTTATTTTCTAAACTCTTTGTTCTTTTCTCTTCTTCATACATTTCAATCTCTTCTCCCATTTTCAATCCAAATCGTTTCCGTAGCGCAAAAACTGAGGCGTACAATAAGGGCGTATCACATGCAGCAACCAATACTTTAAATAAAAATCCGCTTAGCAATAGACCGCCAAAAAGTGACCAATCAATTTTTCCGAAGCTACACAGTAAAAGAAGAACGGTAAACGTATCTATAAACTGTGAAAAGAACGTTGAAAAATTGTTCCGAAGCCATAAGTGTTTTCCTTTTGTAAGGCGTTTCCAGAAATGAAATATCTGTATGTCAATATATTGAGCAAATAGATACGCCAACATCGATGCCAATACTGCTATTGCGGTGGCACCAAATACTTTATTGAACAACGCATTGTCAATCGGGCTCCAATCGGTCGCCGGTACAGCTGCCGAAACATAAATAATTAATAATGAAAAGAACGAAGCAAATATACCTGCGGTCACCACTTGATTTGCTTTTTTCTTTCCGTATACTTCACTAATAATATCGGTAATCAAAAACGTAATAGGGTAGGGAAGTATCCCTACGGAAATTTCAAAGGTGTAGATCCCGAAAAAATCCCAATAAAAAAACTTTTGGAATATTAAATTGGAAACCACCAATGAAGCAATAAATAAAGCGCCTAAAATCAAATAGATGCGCTGTGCCGATAAAAGATCTTTGCGTTTTTGTATTTCCACGTACTTCTTTAAAACAACAAAAATAATGGTAGGTATTTTTCTTTTCCTTAATTTCGTCTTAAATTAGTAAGACTACAATTTCTGTTATAATAGAATATACACCCCATCAAACCACTTCAAAACATATACTTATCCCTAGGAAGTAACCTAGGTAATAAATTTGAAAACCTGCAACAGGCTATTGATTCAATTTACGAAAACGTCGGTGCCGTTGTTAAAATTTCCCCTGTATACAAAACCCCAGCAATGGGTTTTGAAGGTGATGATTTTTTAAATTGTGCCATTCACGTTCAAAGTTCGCTTTCACCTACTAAGGTATTAGAAACCATTCTTTCAATAGAACTGAAAATGGGCAGAGAACGGAAAAAAGTAGGTGAGTATATGTCGCGGCCTATCGATATTGATATTTTGCTAATCGATGATTTTATAAAAGAGAGTGGTAAACTTACAGTTCCACATCCTGAAATGCATAACAGAAAATTTGTATTGCAACCACTGGCCGATATAGATGCACAAATGGAACACCCCATTTTTCAGAAAAAAATAATAAAACTTTTAGCTGAAACTACAGATACAAGTCAGTTAGAAAAACAATCCAAATGGTTGGTGAACCCAAAGAGTGATTACGATATTTCAACCTTTAATTACATTGCTATTGAAGGAAATATTGGTGCGGGAAAAACAAGTCTGGCCACCCAGATGGCAACCGATTTTAATGCGAAACTGATTTTAGAACGGTTTAAGGACAATCCTTTTTTACCAAAATTTTATAAAGACCAACAACGGTATGCGTTTCCGTTAGAGATGTCTTTTTTGGCAGATCGGTATCAACAGTTATTGGAAGATATTAAACAGTTCGATCTTTTTAAAGAATGCGTTATAGCAGATTATGATGCTTATAAATCACTGATTTTTGCAAAAGTTACCTTAGCTGAAGAGGAATATGCTTTATACAAAAAGCTCTTTCATTTAATGCACAAAGAATTGCCTAAGCCCGATGTGTATATCTATCTGTACCAAAACACAGAGCGTTTGCTAGAAAATATTAAAAAACGAGGTAGAAAATACGAGCAAAGTATTGAAGCGGATTACTTGAAAAAGATAAATGATGGCTACCTAGAGTTTATAAAAAATCAACACGACGAGAGCATTAAAATAATTGATATTTCAGAATTGGATTTTGTGAAAAACCGAAAAGATTATTTGGCAATTTTAAAGCAGATTGTTGGATAAATAGCTATTTTATTTTTTCAGTTTACTGAAAAAATCCCAAACAACAACCCCTACACTTACCGAGATATTTAAAGAATGTTTGGTGCCGTACTGCGGAATTTCAATCACCGCATCACTTGCTGAAACCACTTTTTGTTGCACGCCTTTTACTTCATTGCCAAAGACCACAGCATACGTCATTTCTTTCTGAAGTGAAAAATCTTCTAATGAAACAGAAAGCTCTGCCTGTTCTATGGATGCCACAAATACACCGTCATTTTGTAGCTTTTCAATGACTTCGGTGGTACTTTCTGCATATTCCCACTCCACACTATCGGTAGCACCCAAGGCCGTTTTTTGAATATCTTTATGTGGTGGTTTTGCAGTGATACCGCACAAGTAAATTTTCTTCACTAAAAAAGCATCGGCTGTACGGAATACAGAGCCTACATTATTTAGACTTCTAATATTGTCGAGGATAATTATAAGTGGTGTTTTATCGGCTTCTTTAAATTCAGAAGGAGAAATTCGTTCCAGTTCGCTGTTTTTAAGCTTTCGGTTTTGCATAACGTTCTTTTTATTGTAAAAATAAGAAATATAAAACCCTTTTCCGCTTATTCAGATTTTTGATTCTTTGTTAATAAAACCCAACAACTTGTAGGGTTGAATTTTATGGAAAACAAAGCTGTTTTGCTATTTTTACATACTATTATTCAAAGATTATGGCTAAGAAAGTGACCCCATTAATGAAGCAGTACAATGCCGTCAAGGCAAAGCATCCCGATGCGTTATTACTGTTCCGGGTAGGGGATTTTTACGAAACGTTTGGGGAAGATGCTGTGCGTGCCGCTAAAATTTTGAATATAACCTTAACGGCTCGAAATAATGGCGGTGATAATATAGAGTTAGCGGGTTTCCCACACCATTCATTAAACACGTATTTGCCTAAATTGGTAAAGGCGGGTTGTCGCGTGGCAATATGTGATCAACTGGAAGACCCCAAGCAGACAAAAACTATAGTAAAACGGGGCGTAACCGAATTGGTAACACCCGGTGTGGCACTTAACGACGATATTTTACAGTCAAAGTCCAATAATTTTTTAGCGGCTTTGCATTTTTCTTCAAATGCGAAAAAAGATATTGGGATTGCATTTTTAGATGTTTCCACTGGTGAGTTTTTAACTTCGGAAGGAAATGTAGAGTACATTGATAAATTACTTCAGAATTTTAACCCTTCTGAAATTCTCTTCAGCAAACAAAAAAGAAAGCAATTTTCAGAAGCTTTTGGCGACCAATATCACACCTTTCATCTGGAAGACTGGGTGTTTCAAATAGATTATGCTTCCAAAACTTTAAATAAGCATTTTAATACCAAAAACTTAAAAGGTTTTGGCATTGATCATCTAGAAAGTGGCATTATTGCAGCTGGGGCTGCGTTGCATTATTTAGATGAAACACGGCACAATAAATTACAGCACATAACCAAAATAGCGCGAATTGCAGAAGAAGAATATGTGTGGATGGACCGATTTACTATTCGTAATTTAGAGTTGTACCATTCCAATCAGCAAAATGCGGTAACCTTGTTAGATGTTATAGACAAGACCATTTCGCCTATGGGCGGACGCATGTTAAAAAGGTGGATGGCACTTCCGCTTAAAAACAGTGATGCTATTAACCGCCGTCACGAAGTGGTGAGCTATTTGCTCGATAATAAAGAGGTTTTAACCCGAACTCAACAACATTTAAAAAAAATGGGCGATTTAGAGCGTCTTATTTCTAAAGTTGCAACTGGGAAAATAAATCCGAGGGAAGTGATTCAGCTTAAAAATTCATTGGAAGCAATTATCCCAATAAAAGCCGAAGCATTACAAGCCGAGAATGAGTCGATGCAAGTAATTGGTGAACAATTAAATGACTGCGAATTACTTCGGAAAAAAATAAAAGAAACACTTGTTGAAGAGGCACCTGTCAATATTTTAAAAGGAAGTGCCATTGCTGAAGGGTTTTCAAAAGAGCTTGACGAGCTTCGAAACATTGCAAATGGAGGAAAAGAATACCTGGACGATATGCTGGACCGTGAAGCGAAACGCACAGGAATTACGTCTTTAAAAATAGCTTCAAACAATGTGTTTGGCTATTATATAGAAGTACGGAATACACATAAAGATAAAGTGCCCGAGGAGTGGATACGCAAGCAAACCTTAGTAAGTGCTGAACGTTATATTACCGAAGAATTAAAAGAATACGAAGCTAAAATATTAGGCGCCGAGGAGAAAATTCTAGTACTGGAGCAAGAATTATTTGGTAAACTGGTGGAGTGGATGTTGCAATTTATTGGTTCTGTTCAGCAAAATGCAACATTAATTGCTGAGGTGGACTGCCTGTGCTCCTTTGCAGCTCATGCCTCAACCAATAATTACACACGTCCATTATTAGATGATAGCCTAGATTTAGATATTAAAGAAGGGCGTCACCCTGTTATTGAACAGCAGTTGCCACCTGATAGCCCATATATTGCGAACGATGTTTTTCTAGATAGGGAAAACCAGCAGATTATAATGATTACTGGGCCTAATATGAGTGGTAAATCCGCTATATTAAGACAAACAGCTCTTATTGTTCTGTTGGCTCAGATGGGAAGTTTTGTTCCTGCACAAGCAGTTAGAATGGGCTGTGTAGATAAAATCTTCACCCGAGTAGGGGCGAGCGATAATATTTCAATGGGCGAAAGTACGTTTATGGTAGAGATGAACGAGACGGCGAGTATT
>TARA_R100001369_G_scaffold34647_1_pt1 | contig 10227 bp, 6 predicted proteins | sample TARA_R100001369 | Tara Oceans TARA_R100001369 (sample SAMEA2621528) | marine metagenome | biome: marine biome (ENVO:00000447); feature: surface water layer (ENVO:00002042); material: "saline water (ENVO:00002010), including plankton (ENVO:xxxxxxxx)" | depth 5 m | reverse complement strand
TACTGTATTAGCAATAGCAAATAAAAATAACTACGGATATATTTCTCCAGCTGATTTTAATTTGTATGCTGAACAAGCTCAAATGGATATGTTTGAAGATTATTTCTATCAGTATAACTCACAGATAGTAAAAGAAAACTTAAGACAATCAGGTACTGGATATGCAAACATTACAAAATCATTAGTAGAGGTAATAGATAGTTTATCTTCCACACAAACTTTAATAAGTTCTGGAGCAAACCTTTATAACTTACCTAATAACTACTATTTAATTAATAAAATTAATCATTATCCAACTGTAATTAGTTCAGGGGTAACAACTGCGGCTGTAGGTGCTTTAAATCTTACTGACAATACTGCTTTATTTTTAAGTAATGGAGTGGCTGTTGGACAACTGGTTTCATCTACTACCTCAACAAGTGTTAATGCTGGGCAAATCGCTTACATTGTAAGTATTGACAGCAATACTCAATTAACTTTAAGTAACAATATATTTGGAACAGCAGCTACTGTAGGAAATTCTTACACTGTGGTTTCTGAAACTAATATAGTAGAGGTTGAACGTGTTAATCAAAATAAAATATTTTATTTAAACTCTTCACCACTTACCGCACCATCTACAGGTTATCCTGCATATGTTTTAGGTAACGCTACAACAACAATTACTGGTAACATTATAAATGTATACCCAAAAACTTTAGTGACGCCAGGGACGATCTATGCTCAATACGTTAGATACCCTTTGCCTCCAAATTGGACTTTTATAGTTCTTCAAAACGGAGAGCCTTTATTTGATTCTTCAGCAGCAGATTATCAAGATTTTGAATTACCATTATCTGATGAGCCTATTTTGATTGCTAAAATACTACAATACGTAGGTGTTGAAATAAGAGAAGCAGATGTAGTAGCATTTGGACAGTCACAAGAGTTGTCTGATAATTCACAATAATAAATATTATGGCATATATAAACGATTACGCATATTACGAAAATTCAGGAACAAACCCAACAGATTCAAACTGGGGTTCTTACCAATTTGTTTCTTTAGCAGAGATAGTCAACAACTTTATGTTAATGTATCAAGGAAACCATGAATTAATAAATAACATTGAAAGATATCAAATATTATTTCATGCAAAAAGAGGTATACAAGAGTTAAATTATGACGCTATGAAGGAAATAAAAATTCTTCAATTAGACGTTACTGATCAGTTACGATTTGTATTACCTCCAGATTATGTAAATTGGGTTCGTATTTCACAGTTTAGAAACGGAATGCTATATCCTTTATCAGAAAATATACAAACAAATTGGTCTTCTGCTTATTTGCAAGACAATCAATCTAATGTATTGTTTGATCAAAACGGAAACGCTTTAAGGCCTCAAGATTCTGAATTAGATTTAAATCAAATGTCTGCAACAGCTAAAAGTATATACTTAAATTCAGGCAGTCCTTATGATGGTGCTGAAGGCTGGTGTGTAGATGGATGTTGGTACTTTGATTATGCTGTAGGAGGGCGATATGGTTTAAATACAGAAACAGCTAACTCTAATCCAACTTTTACAATAAACAAACAAGCTGGAGTTATAAACTTTAGCAATATGACAGCATCAAATTCAGTTGTTTTAGAATATGTTTCTGATGGAATGGAGAATGGAGTAGATGTAGAGGTTCATGTAAACAAACTTTTTGAAGAATACATTTATGCTTATATAAAATATTCTATTTTAAATGGAAGATTAGGTATAAATGAATATGTTATTAATAGAGCCAGAAAAGATAAATCTTCTTTGTTAAGAAATGCAAAAATACGATTAAGTAATATACACCCTGGAAGACTCTTGATGAATTTAAGAGGCCAGAATAAATGGATAAAATAATATGCCAATAGTTACAACAAATTTTATTGCAGGTAGAATGAATAAGTCTGTAGACGAAAGACTTCTTCCACCAGGCGAATATATTGATGCACTTAATGTTCGTTTAGGGGCAACAGAGACCACTGAAATAGGAGCTGTTGAAAACTCTAAGGGAAATGATAAGTTAACGACTGTAGAGTTCTTAAACACAGCTTTAAGCGCTACAGCAGTATGTATAGGAGCTTATGAAGATGGAACAAGAGAAAATATTTATTGGTTTATACATGACAAAAACTTTACAACACAACCAGGTAGTGCCGCTTATACTGGAGTAGTTGATTTAATTGTTTCTTATAACACTACAAATCAAGTTCTTCAATATCATGTTATTTCTACTTCTGTATTAAATTTTAACGCAAGTTATTTAATTACTGGTGTTGATTTAGTGGATGGAGATTTATTGTTTTTTACGGATGATTTTAATCCTCCTCGTGTAATAAATGTTGGAAGAAATTACCCAGATCCTGTAGCTAATGTAGATCAAATTGTAGAAGAAGATTTATCTGTAATAGTAAAACCACCTGGTTTTGAGGATGTTGTAGGGCAAAATGTTCCTTTGACTGTTCCTAAAGTGCAGCTTGTTACTTTACCAGGGAATGAAAATTATTTAAAAGAACGATTTGTATGTTTTGCATATAGATATCGTTATTTAGATAATGGATATAGTGCTACTTCTTTGTTTTCTAAACCAGCATTTGCTACAAGCACATTTGCTTTTGATACAAGAAATTACTTAAACTCAGGTATGGTAAATAGATATAACGGAGCTGTTATAACTTTTAGTACTGGTAGTAGTAGGGTTTCTGAAATAGACTTATTGTATAAAGACACCACTTCTAATATTATTTATGTAATAGAAAGATTTAAAAAAGAAGATTATGGCTGGGCAGATAATACATCTAAAAGTTATTCATTTACAAATAGTAAAATATATACTACAATTGGTGCAGATGAATTACTAAGGCAATATGATAATGTTCCACGTTTTGCAAAAGCGCAAACAATAATGAGTAATCGATTGTTTTATGGAAACTTTATAGATGGTTATGACTTTAAGTACGGAAGTGCAGAAGGTTCTACAATTGCTTTAAATTATTCGACTCAATATGTTTCGTCTAATTTAGATTTTATATCATTAAATAGTCCGTTACCAGGTAGCGGAGTGGCTTATACAATTTCTGGAACAACAGAAAATATAAGCAATTCTAAAATAACATTTAATTTATCAGAAATTAGCGCTAAGTTAAAAGCTAATTCTGTTGTGGCTTTTTCATTTGATTTTGAACATGCTAAATTAACAGGAACAACAACCACGAATTGTTATATAGCTAATACTACTTTTAAAAACGCAAACTTTAATTTAAGTGTTACTATAACTTTAGATCAAGACTACAGTAGTGTATATGATTTTTGTACTTCTGCTCAATTTCAAAACGCAATTGGAGTAGGTACTTTGTCTGATGGAAGATTTAAAATTTTATCAGCATCAGATACTGGAAATTCTTTAACTGATTTGTTTAATAACGAATTAACTAAGCCTGCTGAAACTTGTACGTTTGATAAATTTAATAGTAGTATAACTGATGCAATAGCTCAACAAGGATTTGCTGTAACTGGAGTTGCTCCAGGATCTGATACATTTGAACTGCAAGTTATTGCAATGAATTATCGTGCAGTTGATCCTGCTGACGCTTCTATTGTAACTAATATGTTTGAGTTTTTTAGATTCATAGGAGGAGAAACAACTTTTTCTTCAGACAAAGACACAAGTAGTTTGCACAGTAATAGGGATTATGAAACAGGAATTGTTTACATGGATGAGTACGCTCGTGCTTCAACTGTATTGGTTTCTGAATATAATACCGTTTACATTGAGCCTCTTAATTCTGTTAGTATAAATAAAATTAAAGTTCAAATAAATAGTTTAGCTCCTTATTGGGCTAAGAAATATAAGTTTGTTCTTAAACCAAGTTTAGGGACTTATGAAACTATTTTTTCTAATTTTTATTACGTTCGTCCTTCCGACAATGTAATATTCTTAAAGTTAGAAGGAGATAACGCTAACAAAGTAACAAAAGGTCAAACATTAATAGTTAAAGCAGATGTAGATGGAGCGCTGTCAAGAGTAGAACAAGTTACTGTTTTAGATGTAACAGCAGAATCTACAGATTTCTTAAAGATAGCTGGTGAAGTTGGCTTTGAAGAAATAAGTCAATTACCTGGTTTATATATGAATGTTAAAAATCAAAATTTTAATGTTACTATTACAGATGATGCAGTTATAGAATTTGGAAGTCAAAAAGCTTCAAGCTCTACGCTTGGTTGTAATAATGTTTTTAGACAGGTTGGATATCCTTGTTTTACAACTCAATTTGATGCTAATGGAGCTGTTACAGGAACAACAAATTATACTGTTCCAGGTGGTTCAATTATTAAATTAAAATTTAGAGCTTTTCGTAAACAAACTGGTTTTCCAGGTGCGGCAAAAACTTATGAATGGGAATGGGATCAACAATATGTAGCAAGTAGAGATTATACTGATTTAAAAAAATGGTATGATGGAGACAATGTAAATGTTACTATAGCTCAGCCAGGTAATCTTGCTGGTTTTGAAGCAGATACTGTTGTTGCTACTTATGATTCAGGATATGTAAACGCTACAGTTCCTGATGCCGACAATCCCTTTGGTTTTGCTGGTAATCTTCCTTGTACAAGATTTCGTGTAAAATTAGGTTTTGTTCAAGATACACCAGGGAATGCTACTTCTCCATTATACCTTGGTATAAATAGCGGTATTCCTGGAGCTAACAGAGAATTTACTTCTAACAGAAAATCTGATATTGAAGCAGAGATTATAGTATTTAGAGCTGATACTTTAATGGTATTCGAAAGTGAACCATTAGATGCTAATCCAGACTTATATTATGATGCAAGTGAAATTTTTAATATTGAAGGTGGATTTCATATGTCAGGAACAGATACTGAAGGTGGAGATCAAAAACAAACAGCTACGCAAGATGCTATAGTTAATTTAAATTTTGCAGATGTTTATTGTTTTGGAAATGGAGTAGAAAGCTATAAGATAAAAGATCAATTAGCAGCTAAAAGTTTTCAATTAGGAGAGCGAACATTAGCTGTTTCTAATCAAGATTATAAAGAAACAGATAGGTTTGAAGGATTAACATATAGTGGTGTTTACAGTAGTAATTCTGGAACAAATAATTTAAATGAATTTAATTTAGGATTAGTAAACTTTAAAGATTTAGAAACTTCTTACGGTCCTATACAAAAATTATACGCAAGAAAAACAGATATACTTACTTTACAAGAAGATAAAATATCTTATGTACAGGCAGGGAAAAACATTCTAACAGATGCTGTTGGAGGAGGAGCTGTAACTTCAGTGCCTCAAGTTTTAGGACAACAAGTAGCTCGTATAGAAGAATATGGTATTAGTTTTAATCCTGAAAGCTTTGCTATTCATGGGTTTGACACATATTTTACAGATTCTAAAAGAGGTGCTGTTATTATGTTATCAGGAATACCTCAAGGAGAAAGTTTAACTGTTATTTCTGATTCTGGAATGAGATCTTTTTTTAGAGATGAATTTTATAATAATTTAAATAATCAAAAATTAGGAGGATTTGATCCTTATATGGACGAGTATGTATTATCAATGAATCAAAAACCAGTGCCTATTCCTCCACAAATTATTCCTTGCGGAACTTCAGTAAATAAAAACGACTTAGCTTCTGGTAGTACTTTTGCATCTACAATAAACTATGGAAATGTAATAGGAAACGTACCAGTTGGATATAATATATCTTCTGGAACAATTACAATTACAGTTCTTTGGAATGGTGTTACTGTTACAAGCGGAAACTTAACTGGTTCTGGAAATTATGATTGGGCGAAAACATTAAACACTCCAACAAATGCTGTAGTTACTGTAACTTCAATAGGTGCAGCTTCAAGTTTTGTTATAGATTATAATTGTCCTGATCAAGTAAGTATTACAGTTGTAAAAGTAGTATTAAACTCTGCGGTAAGTTTTAACAAATATATTCACGCAGAATATATATGGCAAAACTCAACTAACATTAGTCCTGTAGATAGTGATATGTGTCAGTTTGGTAGCTCTAACTTAATAGCCTCTACATATGATGCTCAAGTTGGTGTTAGATCATTAGGAGTTTTTCCATACAATGGTGTTGATTTTACAATTCGATCTAATAAAATTAATTTTGATGATTACGATTGGCTTTTTCCAGATGATAATTTTAAATATTTATCGAGTAACACATTGTATGCTAATAATCAAGCTGGAATAGCTGCTTTGTTGGCGGCTGCAACTACAATACCTGATAGTGACGTAACAAGTCCATCTTCAGGTTTATATCAAGCTACTATATCACCTTTAACTTTACCAATTGGAAATCAATATTTATATTTAATATATGACTATAGAACTACTTCTTGTCAACAGTTTTGTTTTGATGCGGTTTCATCATCGGATGCTTGTTGCGAATGTACTATACCATGTGTTGCGTTTTCAGGAAGCACAGTTAGAGAAGATGCAGTGATAATATGTAATCAACCTTTGTCACAAACTTATTACCATACTGGTTCAGGAACTTTTCCTGTAGTTGGTGATTTTGTTTTTTCATCTTCAGTGTGTACAAGTAATCAAGCAGTACCATTAGAAACAGGATTTTATAAATCAGAAGCTACTAAATATATCAGAGTAAGCGCAAGTGGAATAGTATCAGAATTGGTAACTTGTCCTTAATATAAAATAAATAAAAATATGGCAACATTAGGAACATTTTGTTTTGATGGAGAAGATTTCTCTCAAGCATCTGGTTTATATACAGACAATACTCTTTCTACTCCTGCGGCAGATGGATTTTATGCACAAGGATTAATAGTAAGACAACAATTAAGTGGTGTTTTATTAAACGCTCAAAATTGTGGTGCTTGTTTAGTAGAGTGTGGATCAGGAGTTTCAGAAAATATAAATGCTCAAAACGGATTATTTGATGCTAATATCAATGTAGCAAACTCAACAGGAGCTGTAATTTTAAGGTTCTATATGGGATCAGGTCTTCCTGATGGAGTAATTGCTCAATTTAATAGCGTTAATTATAATAGACTAACTGCAAAAAATAATCACAATGGTGTTATTTTATTAAACGGAGCTTCTGTTCAAGTGGATTATGCTGGAATAAATAATCAAGGCACAAATTTACCTACATATGTTGGTAATCAATTTAGTGCTTTGTTAAGTAATTCTCCTTATAGTAGTGCGGCTTCTTGTCCTACTGCTTCTGGATCTCCAGCAAACTTTTCTTTAATATCAGGGACTTATGTAGACCAAGGGACTACTACAGCTGTAACGGTTACTTCCGATTCAATTGGATTTTCTTCGGACTCAAGTTCGATAACTTCTCCTGTTTTTTCTATGGTTGTTCCTAAAACAGTCGCTACTCCAACTGTTTTAAATTTAAAAATATTTGCACCTATTTGTAATACAGCATTTGTTTGGGAAATAGATTGCCCAATATCTTTATCTTCATTTAGTGCATCAGGTTCTGCTAACGACTTTTCTTGTAGCGCAGCAACTACAACGTATTATTTTTTACAAAATGCCACTGGAACAACTGCTCCATTTACTGTAGATACTAATACTATTCCAGAAATTGGTAATTTTGTTTTTACTGATGCTAATGGAACTTCTTATTTAAATGATAGCAGTGTTATTAAGTATTATATAATAGCAAACACTACTTATATAGGTGTTAGAAATGGTGTAGTTGTATCTTTAGCTCCTTGTGGATTTACTGCATATAGCATGAGTCAATCTTATGGTTCTCCAGCTTTAGCGTGTGCTTCAACGGATACACCTAATACAGTATATTTCTTAAACAATGATATTTCAGATTCTGTAAGTGTATTTACTGATGCAGCTTTAAACAATGTATTTGTAGGTGATAGTGGTTTTTATAAATTATATAGAAGTGTTAGTCCAACAGTAGAAAATACTTTACAAATTAATAACTTAGGATCATTAATGGATCCACCAGGTATATGTACTTAAAAAAAATAATTAATAAAAAATAAATTATGCCAAATTATACGTTATCATATAATAAAGATTCTTCTTCATTGCCACAAAAATCAATGCAAGGCGGATGGCCTTCGTTTTATTCTTTTTTTCCAGACTTTATGATAGGAATGAATAGTTTTTATTATAGTTTTAAAGGAGGTAATATATGGAGACATAACACAAATGAAACAAGAAATAGCTATTATGATATTTTATATTCATCAACTATAACAAGTGTGTTTAATCCTGAACCAACATTAAGTATTAAATTATTTAAAACTTTATCTTTTGAGTCCAATACTACTGTTTCAGATACAGATGAAGCAAGATGGGCTTGTACAAGTTTGTTTACAGATTTAACTGATGGTACTCCTGGATCTATGCTTGATGTTTATTTTGAGGAAAAAGAAGGAGAATGGTTTAGTTTTATTAGAACTAACGAAGGTGTAGTAAATTTTGCTATGAGATCTGCAACTGGTATAGCTTTATGTACTGGTGTGTCAGGAGCAGCAGCAACAACACTAATAGAGTTTGCTTCTTCAATAAGCACTGTAATTAATATTGGTGATAGTATATTTTCAGTTACTACAGCTGGCGGTGCTGCGGCTGTAGCTCCAAGTTTGGCAGGAATAATCATAGCTAAAACAGCTACAAGTGTTACAGTAAATGTAACTGGAATACTTCCAGCAGTCGGACAGTTTATTATATCTCTTAAAAACAGTCAAGCTGAATCTCATGGAGCAAGAGGTTATTTCTTACAATTTAAATTAGAAAATGACTCTACAAGCCCTGTTGAACTATTTGCAGTGGGTAGTAGCGTGATGAAAAGTTATCCATAAAATTTCATTATCTTTGTTATAAATGAAATTAAATATACGCCCATTAGAAGTAAGTGATTACGATAATATTCTTGTTAAATGGTGGAACGATTGGAGATGGACACCACCTTCAAAAGATTTTTTACCAGAGAACGGAACAGGCGGATATATAGTTTATGACGATGAGACTCCTATATGTGCTGGGTTTATGTATACCACAAACTCTACAGCAGTTTGGTGTGATTGGATTATATCCAATGTAAATTATAAAAATCGTCAGAATAGGAAAGATGCTTTGGTTTTATTAATTGAAACAATAACCACTAAAGCAAAAGATTTAAATAAAAAATATGTATACGCTTTGATAAAAAATAAACCACTTATTAATGTATATAAAAAAATAGGCTATGAAGAAGCTTCTACATACTCTATTGAAATGATAAAAAAATTATAACATGGCAGTAACAACAGCAGCAGTAGTAGGATTTGCAGCTTCAGCAGGTGGAGCAGTTCAATCATTTAGTCAAGCAGCAAAACAAGGAAGAATGGCGGAAGACGCAGCAAAGGCTTCAAAAAAAGCAATGGCAGAAGCGAAAGCTAAAGCTGAAAAGAATTTTTACGCAGGTTTAAATGTTTCTACAGAAGCTTATGATAAATCTTTTGAAAATAACTTAGCCACTCAACAACAAAACATTCAAGCTCTTCAAGAAGGAGATGCTCGTAATTTAGCAGCAGGTGTTGGTTTAGTCCAACAATCTTCTGATGCTACTACGGACAATACTCGTTTAGCTTTACAAAAAGATTTAGAAGCTAATGCAAAAATGAAAGCTCAAGCTAAAGATGCTATAAATCAAGATTTGAAAAAAATAGATTTAGGTTATGCTAAAGATCAAGAATTAGTAGCGAAAGAAAGTGCAGCAGCATCTGCCGCAGCTATGTCTCAAGGAATTTCTGGTGTTGTAAATACAGCTGGTCAATTGGCAACAATGGCACCTTTATTTGGAAAAATGAGTGACAGAGATGAAGCATATTTAGAAATGCAGAGGTTGAAAGCAGAAATGGACAACGATAAAACAAATAACTCTTCAGGCTTAGGTATTTAAAATTAGAATAAAAAAGAAATGGCAAACGAATTTACAAGATCAGAATCAGTATCCGATTATCAAGTATATGCTGGACGTGAAGGTTCAATGGTTGATTATGAGAAAGAAGCTCAAAAAATTACTCTTGGAGTAAACGCTATAGCGGATAAACGTGAAGGTCGAAAAGCTGATATTCAATCAACTGAAGATGATGTAGTTAATCAATTAACTAAAGCTGATTCTTTTGAAAATCAGACACTTGGAGATACTGTTCTTTTAGCGGCAAAAGCATTAAAAGAAA
>TARA_R100001369_G_scaffold41401_1_pt1 | contig 10241 bp, 15 predicted proteins | sample TARA_R100001369 | Tara Oceans TARA_R100001369 (sample SAMEA2621528) | marine metagenome | biome: marine biome (ENVO:00000447); feature: surface water layer (ENVO:00002042); material: "saline water (ENVO:00002010), including plankton (ENVO:xxxxxxxx)" | depth 5 m | reverse complement strand
CCCAAGTGGTATGTGTATGGTAGCAAAGACTATCCTTACATATGTGGAGAAGGTGATGTTGCAGTACTAGTAGAGGACTGTGCGTCTGCATGTGCAGTGTCACAAGATTTTGCAGGAGTTGCATTGATGGGTACAAGTTTGCCTGATAGTTTTATTCCAATCATACAAAAAAGATACAAAGAAGTTATAGTAGCATTAGACAGGGACGCAACTACAAAATCATTTGACATCGCAAAAGAACTTAGTAGTATGAAACTTAAGACAAGGGTAGTCATACTTAAAGACGACCTAAAATATTATAGACCAGCAATGATAAAGGAGATACTATGCAAGAACGACAGCTAATAAAACTTCTATTAAAGAAAAAGTTTTACGACAAAAACAAAGCAAAAGTATCCAAGACTACATTTACAAATGGTCTTGGTAATGTCTTTACAACAATAGAGAAAGCACACGCAGATTATACAGAAGATTTATCTATAGATGAGTTAATAGATTTGCATCTAGAAAAGTATAACCCTGCACTAACACGAGCCGCAAGAGTTAACTTTCAATCCATGGTAGATGAGATTAGAAACGAAGAAGAGCCTAACGAGAATGTAGTAGAGGATATACTTAGTGCAGTACATAAAAGAAACCTTGCACACAAAGTGGCAGTAGTAGCTACAGATATATTTAATGGACACTCCAGATCTTTCAATGATATCAAGGACTTACTTGAGGGTACTCAAGAGGAGGTACAGGAGGAAGAGGCAGTGACAGATGACATAGGAGAACTAATTGATAGCTTAGAGATACAGACAAAGTTTGAATTTAATTTACCAAGTTTGCATGAGCAAGTTCCAGGCATAGGTGCAGGCAATCTTGTTATACTATTTGCTAGACCAGAGTCTGGTAAGACTGCCTTCTGGGTAAACTTAGTGGGAGGCTTACAAGGATTTGCATCACAAGGTGCAAAGGTACATGCATTAATTAATGAAGAGCCTGCTATAAGAACACAGATGAGAATTATTAACGCACATACAGGCATGACTAAAGAAGAGATAACAGACAACATGGACTTAGCCAAAGAGAAATGGGCTAGTATAAAAGACAATGTTAAACTACTGGATACTGTTGATTGGAATCTAGATGATGTTAATGCACACTGTGAGAAGCACAAGCCAGACATACTTATCATTGATCAGTTAGATAAAGTAAATGTTCTTGGTAATTTTTCACGAACAGATGAAAAACTTAGGGCGGTATACACTGGTGCAAGAGAGGTAGCCAAGCGACACGGATGTTGTGTTATAGCTATATCACAAGCATCAGCAGACGCACATGGTAAGACAAGTATATCATTTGATATGATGGAGAACTCTAAGACAGGTAAAGCCGCAGAGGCAGACTTGATCATAGGTATAGGTAAGCATGGTAGTCTTGATTCACTTGACACTACACGAGTATTGTGTATAAGTAAGAATAAGATATCAGGTTATCACGGAGAGATCACTTGTAATATTGAACCACAACTATCGAGGTACAGAGTATGATTACAGTTTTAGATGTAGAGACAAGTTTTGTAGAACATAATGGTAAGACAGACCCATTACCATTTCATCCAGACAATAAGTTAGTTAGTGTTGGTGCAAATAATGACTACTATTTTTTCTATCACAACGATCATGAGTTTGATATACAAAAAAATCATAGACAATTACAAGAAACTTTAGATAAGACTACACTATTAGTGGGACACAATGTTAAGTTCGATTTAGTTTGGCTATTAGAATCTGGGTTTAAGTATGAGGGCAGGTTGTATGATACTATGATAGCCGAGTATGTATTACTTAGAGGGGTGCGTAAGCCCTTGTCTTTAAAAGAAATATGTAAACGCAGAAGCATATCACAAAAGTCTGATGCGGTAGATCAGTATATGAAAGATAAGATATCCTTTGAGTATATACCTATAGACATTACAGAGACTTACGGCAGACAAGATGTAATATCTACACGAGCATTGTTTGACGCACAGATAGCAGATTTTAAAAAGGCAGACAATAATCCATTACTTAAATCTGTTAAGATGATGAATGAATTTTTACCTGTGCTTGGTAACATGGAAAGAAATGGTATTAACATAGACGTACCTGGATTGGATGAAGTAGAGATACAGTTTAAAGAAGAGTTTGGAACTGTTGCACAAAAAATAAAGACTATAATTTGGGAGCAGATGGGAGACACACCTATAAATCCTGGTAGCACTGAGCAATTATCCTGGCTAATATATTCTAGAAAAGTTACAGACAAAAAGAAATGGTCAGAGATGTTTAACATAGGTGTGGACAAGCAGACAAAGAGAAATAAAAAACGCCCTATATTTTCTAAAGCAAAGTTTAAAATTGCTGTAGCTACCTACACAGTACCTATAAAAAAAACTGTAGCCGATCAATGCACTGCTTGCTCTGGTGACGGTACTATGCAGAGACGCAAAGTTAATGGAGATGTTTATAAAAATTTATCTAGATGTGATGTATGCCAGGGACAGGGCTTAATATACTCAGAGTTAAACAGACTTGCAGGCTTTGATCAAACCCCATTGGGTGTATCCGAGGTAGCAGATGGTGGCTTTAAGACAGACAGAGAGACACTCAAAAAAATATCTATGAAAGCAAGAGGTGAACTAAAAGAGTTTGTTGATTTAATTATTAGGTACAATGCTATCGGCACATACTTAAATACTTTTGTTAATGGTATTAGAGATCATGTAAATTCAGATAGCATACTACATCCTAAATTTATGCAGTGTGTTACGGCAACAGCAAGACTATCTAGTCGTGACCCTAACTTTCAAAATCAACCAAGGGGAAATACTTTTCCTATTCGTAAAGTAATTACATCTAGATTTAATGGTGGTAGTATAGTTGAGATAGATTTTTCACAGCTAGAATTTAGAGCTGCTGTATTTTTGGCTCAAGATAAACAAGGAATGAAAGACATAGCTAATGGTGTAGATGTCCACCAGTTTACTGCGGATACTATAGGTGTATCTAGACAGGATGCAAAAGCACATACCTTTAAACCTTTATATGGAGGCATGTCAGGTACAGAAGATGAGAAGAGATACTACAAAGCATTCTTAGATAAGTACAAAGACATAGCAAAATGGCATGAAACATTACAGAGCACAGCAATACAATACAAAAAAATTAAAACGCCATCAGGAAGAGAGTATGCTTTTCCTTATGCACAACGCATGGCATGGGGTGGATCTAGTTATTCGACACAAATTAAAAATTATCCTGTACAGGGTTTCGCTACAGCTGACATTGTTCCTATAGCTTGTATCAATGTATATAATTTAATGCGTGAAAATAAAGTAAAGAGTCTGATGATTAATACAGTGCATGATTCTATAGTTGTTGACGTTCATCCAGATGAGCACGATCAAATGATTAAGCTATTAGATAAAGGAACTAAAAATGTTATTGAATCTTTAAATAAATACTATGGAATAGACTTTAATATACCCCTAGACACGGAGACAAAGTCTGGATCTAACTGGTTAAATATGGAGGTGGTAAATTAATTATTTTTTATTTGACTTTTTTAAAAAAATAGTGTATAACAACTTTAACAATAAACAAGGAGGACAATAAATGTCTAACAATGAAGTAGTAAACATAGATGGTTTATCTCAAGATCAGATAATGTCTATGATAGGACAAGAGAAATCATCTACGGGTAACTTCTTACCGAAGCTAGCCATAAATAGATTTCCAGAGAATGATGACGGTGCTGAAGTACCAGTAGGATCATACGGTGTGTATGTACCAGAGCTAGATGGAATGGCATACGGAAAGCCAGTAACTTTTAGGCCATTCATGAACACCTATCAGTATATGAAGTATGACGCAGAGAAAAATACCTATAGCAATAGAAGTATTATCTTTAAGTCTTGGAAAGATGAGGCTATAGATATACTAGGTGGAACTCGATGTGGTAAAGTACCAGCAAGAGAACTTGCCAATGTATCTGAGGAAGAAAGAATTAAACAGAAAGCAATCAAGTGTTATAGATTGATCTATGGTTTAGTATCTTTTACAGGTGTACTAGCAGGTGGAGCAGAGGCAGAGGTAAAAGATTTACCAGTCCTTTGGAAGGTAACAGGCAGTAACTTTAAACCTGTAGGCGAGGCTATAGAAGGTCTTAGACGCAGAGGTAAAGTAATGTTTAATCACACACTTGAACTAAAAACTATGAAAAAGAAAGCAGGCAGTAATGTATTCTATGTATCAAATATATCTGTTAATCCAGAAGAGGTTTCGTTTGGAGATAAAGAAAAAGAGATTCTCTTATCTTTCCAAGATGTTATCAATTCTGAAAACGAAGAGGTGGTAGAGCTATGGCGTTCTGCTAAGAAGACAAGTCCTATTGCTAGTGACGCAAAGATTATAGAGGCAGTAGGTGAATTAGAAGATGATCCTATAGCGGCATTGTCTTCATGAGTTCAGACATCCTAGAAAAAGTTAGGGTGTTTCTCGAAGCTGCTAACAAAGATGCAGTTGAGGTATCCGATGAATTGATAGACCAGTTTGGTGACGCTTGTAAGGAATCATTCCGCAAGCAGTTCACTGACCAAAGAAAAAAAGAGTTTGGTCTTAGGGCATCAAGCATCGGAAGACCTCTGTGTCAGTTACAGATGGAGAAGAAAGGCATTAAGGGTGAGTCGCAACCTTATAATGTTAAGATGAGAAACTTATTTGGAGATCTCATAGAACAAGCGGCAATGATTATAATGAAGGCATCTGGTGTAGTCATACAATCAGAGCAGACTAAGACAGAGTATAAGTTAGATGCAGTTACAGTCAATGGTACTCTTGATGTAGAGATAGAAGATAAAGTATGGGATATTAAAAGTGCATCACCATGGTCATTTGTTAATAAGTTTGGGGAGAATGGTGGCTTCCATGCTGTAGCTCAAGATGATTTGTTTGGTTACTTAACACAAGGTTATATGTATGCAGAGTCTAGGCAAAAACCTTTTGGTGGCTGGATAGTAATCAATAAATCTACTGGTGAGTGGGTTGTTACTGAAGCACCTATAGCTGATGAAGAATATAAAGAAAATGCAATGAGTATAATAGATAATAATATTAGAGCTATAACTTTAGATAAAAAATTTGAAAGATGTTTCAAAGCCGAAGACGAATACTTTAGAAAGAACAAGACAGGCAATAAAGTATTAGGTACGGCATGTGGTTTCTGCCCCTACAAGTTTCCTTGTTGGGGAGAAAACTTGCAAATGCTGCCACAACAGCAATCGCAAGCTAAAAACCCCAAGTGGGTTTGGTACACTGAGGTCAGTAATCCGAGGGTAGATGATGGCTTCTAGTGTACGCAGTCGAAAAGCCAAGGGGCGAAGGCTACAAAACTGGGTTAGGGATGCACTGCTAAGTGCATTCCCTAGCTTAAAAATAAATACAGATGTATGGTGTGCTATCATGGGAGAGTCAGGTATAGACATTAAATTATCTGAGAAAGCCCAAGAGTTATTTCCGTTTTCTATTGAGTGTAAGAATAAAGAAACATGGAAAGGATTGTATGACTCATATGATCAATCAATTTCTAATGCTAATCTAGAACCTGCAGTAGTGTTAAAAATGAATAGCAGGAAACCCCTTATTGTACTTGACTTTGAATCGTTTTTAAGTATAATAAAACAAAACAACAAAGGAGAATGTAATGAATAGACACATAACCGATGAAGAAATAGACACTATGAAAGAAGAACAAGACAAAGATGTAGAAGAAACAATAGCTATGTTACAGCACAAGAAAAAAAATCTTTTAAAATCTGGTAAATCCGCAGACGATGAAGAAGTAAAAGAAGTTGACGAGATGATGGGGCTTGTATAATGGAAGATGATGACAACGTACTAGATCTATTTTCATCTGTTACTGTAGTAATTTCCCCACATAATAAAGGATTTATATGCGGGGTAATAGATCCTAAGTCTCCAGCAGAAAGAGATATATGTTCTTATGTAGCAAAAGGTTTAGTTAGATTTGTAACTACTAACGCAGACCTTATATATGACGAAGGCATACAAGGATTTTATGATGACGATATAAGGATAGACGAAAACGAGAAAGAAAAAGATAATGTAATTGATCTTTTTAATTTTAAAAAAGGAGACTTAAATTAATGACAACCCATTTAGTAATAGGAGACCCTCATTGCACACCAGCCTCAAGTAACGAAAGATTTACTTGGGCAGGAAGAATGGCAAAAGATATTGGAGCAGACAAAATAATATGTATGGGAGATTTTGCAAGCATGGATTCTTTATCTAGTTGGGACAGAGGTAAGAAATCTTTTCAAGGTAGAAGGTATCGTAAGGATATAGATCATGCACATCAAGCACTAGAATTATTTAACAAAGGTATGGGCAATCACAAAGCAGAGATGCATATGACTTTAGGTAATCATGAAGATCGTATTGATCGTATGGTAGAAGACAATCCAGAGTTAGAGGGTGCTATATCTATTGATGACTTAGCCTATCCTTCTTATGGTTGGAATGAGTACACCTATAGATATCCTGTAATTATAGACGGTATACATTATTCACACAACTTTCCTAGTGGTCTTATGGGATCAGCTATCTCTGGTGAGAATATAGCTAGAAGTTTAATAAACAAAAACAAAGTATCTTCTACTGTAGGGCATTGCCACATACTTGATTATGCTGTAGGCTCATACCCAACAGGTAAAAAGTTAATGGGATTATCAGCAGGTTGTTACTTTACGCACAAAGAATCCTATGCGTACAACACACAGCGTATGTGGTGGAGTGGACTAATAGTTAAAAGAAATGTTAAAGGTGGAGAATACGATATAGAAATGGTAAATAGTAAGGAGGTAAAGAAAAGATATGGAAGACCTAGTAAATAAACCAACTCATTACAGGCAGTCAGCAACAGAGACCATTGATATAATCAAAGCCTCTATGACTACTGAAGAGTTTCGTGGGTATCTAAAAGGTGCTTGCATGAAGTATATGGCAAGGTATAAGTACAAAGGAAATCCTGTACAAGATTTAGAGAAAGCAGAATGGTACTTATATAAGTTAATAGAGGAGGTAAAGAATGAAAAAACCAATACATAAACACTTACTTATATTTGCAAATATAAATAAATTTCCTAATCAAGATGAAGAAAAAGTAGTAACTACTTTTATGGAGAGGTTAGTAGAAAAAATACAGATGAAAGTAATTGCAGGTCCAATTAAAAAATTTGTATCAGATCAAGGTAACATAGGTTGGACATCATCACTACTACTAAGCACTAGCCATGTAGCTATGCACATATGGAATGAGTGGGGTACTATGCAACTAGATGTTTATTCATGTAAAGACTTCGATGAGAGCATAGTTCTTGCACATCTTAAGGAAACATTTGACGCAACTAAAATTAAATTTAGAATATTAGACAGAGATGGAGGGTTAAATGATGAAGCAGGATTAAAAATCCAACAATGGACATAGAGGGGTCAAACTTAAACAAACAAGAGAATCTATACCTCTAGGCTAGTCAACTATTAGCTAACATATAATCGTTTAAGTTTACTATACACAAGCAATAAAAATTTTAACAAAAGGAAAATAATATGACTAATAAAAGTACAGAAGAACAAATGGCAGAGGCTCACGCAGTATCGGAGAAACAGTATATAATATCAGCTCCTCAAGTACAGGGCATACTAAGATATTTATTTACTAGACCTTATGGTGAAGTGGTACAAGGTATTGAGATATTATCTAGAGGATTAAAAGAACTAGATCCAAATCTTGGGGCTGACTTTGTGGCAAAGAATATAAATGGCAAAAAATAAATCCCATCTGTTTGGAATGAATGTTCATTTGACTGGTTCAAATGAGATAGCAATTGATCTTGATTACATAGAACCAAAACTTGTACAAAAAGAATTGGATAGCATAGAAGAAAAAATACATGCTAATATTTTATCTGCTGTAATCAGACATTGCAACAGCAATGCAGAAAAACTTAATTACGAAATAAAAGATTTAATAGAAAGGTTATAATGGATAACGTGGCTAGATTAGAAGTACCAAATAGAATGAGAAGTAACACAGTTCGAATGGACATAGATGATAGAAGAGTGGTAGCTATAGTAGACTATACTATAAACTCTGAAGGAGTAACGCCTATGGCTATTTGGGTTAAGATAAAACCAAATGAAAGTACTCTGGATAGAGAACTTAGAGCATCTGGTAAGGCAGTATCTTTACTGTTGCAGTATGGATGTAGTCTTAAAGAGATAGCAGAAACCTTTACTAAAGACTCTATCATAGGTGCGGCTGTTGTTTATATAAACAAACATATAGAAAGTATATTATCTGGAGAAGACTTAGATGGTAAGATACCTAAGTTAAGTACAGATCCTTATAAAATTAAGGAGTAATTATACCTCGTCTTTACCCATTAAAGGTTGAACTTTTTCCTCTGGAATTATTTCAACTTCTGGTGGGTTTAATAACTCATCATAATAGGTATTATCTGCACCCTTAATATAATCCATAATAGATTTTCTTAATTCTGGATCTGTAGTGTCTACACCTTGATCATCTAATCTTTCAAGTAATATTAAAGTCTCAGTACTTCCTATCTTTGGATCTGGTACCTCATCGTTTCCACTTATGGCTGCTCTATCAGTTCCATCTTCATTTTTAAATTCGCTGATTTTATTTTTTGATAAGTCTACACCAGAATAATCACTACCAGAATCATCGCTAATTTTAGTCATTAATCCTTTTAATGCTTCATTACTTACCACACTAAATTTATTTTTACCTGTAGGTACAATCATTTCCACTCCTCTTTCACCAACAACTACTGGTCTATCTATAATTTTATCTTCAAATCCATCTGCTGCATATGCAATAGGGCTTGAGCCCAAGCCTTGAGATACATCTTTTTTTACTGCGGCTCCTGTTTGTTTTGCATCAGTTAATTCACTAGAAGATTTTATAGTTTGATTTCTTTCCGAAGTACTAGGTGCACTTTTTTCTAATCTTTTTGTCAGTATATCATCTACATTGATAAGATAATCTGGCTGCATAGTATTAATTAGTGGGTTTTGTTTATTTATTTTTGGTAAAGAATCTACCATGCTAGTAGCAGATCCATTAGTTACATTTACTTTATTTGATTCACTTAGACTTGAGTCTAAATTTCGTTGTGTGAATATTTTTTTTGGTGCTAGTGTGTCTACCATTTTTTCTTTCCTATTGTAATAGTGGGTTGTTTGATTCTGCTTTTAATTCATTAAGTTTTGCTTCAAGGTAATCGAGAGCAGCCCCATTAATTTTAATGTCTGCTTTTAATCCTGCAATAGATCTGTTAACTTCTGTTAGATCTACGGTTTTATTTACAGTAAACTTTTTCTTTTCGATGGCATCTAATCTTTGATTAAACGTACCCCAGGTATAAAATCCACCGCCTATAACAGATATAAGTGTTATGAGTAATCCTATTTTTTGTAATTTTTCAATCATTGCCTTGCCTCCATTAGTGCTTTTAATTTATAATATGCTTCGTTCGTTTTGTTGCGAGCCACATTAACTTTTATGTTATGCTGTACAACAGGATCAGTAGACCCTAATGAAACTTGATTAGTGTATATAGACTTATTATATCCAGCCAATACTATCTGCTTAAAGAAGTTAGGATTGCCATCATTTAATTGTCTGTCATCAAATATAGCCTGATTAATATTAGCATAGCTAGATATATCAACTTGATTAGATACCATAGCTCTATTTACTAACTCATTAACTACTAATAAGGTAGCTTCAATCTTTTCTATTTTGCTTTGTACTTTGCCATCAATATATTTTTCAACTGCAACTACGTCAACAGATACTTCAGGTTGTTCTTCAGATACTTCTGGTTCTTCTTCAACAACTTCAGCTATATCTTCTTCCATTGGTTCTTCAGTAGGTTCTGGTCGTTCTTCTTCAACATCTGCCTCGACAACTTCTTCTTGTTTTGGACTATCTGTTTCTTGTATTGGTTGCTCTGCAATAACTTCTTCGCTACTGGGTTGCTCTTCAATTGGCTCATCATTTTGCTCCACAATTTCAATAGGATCGGCCTCTGGTTCTGGAGCTGGGGGTTCAGGTGCAGCTGTTGTTTCCATAACTGGCTCAGGATTGTATGCATTAGTTATATC
>TARA_R100001369_G_scaffold10949_1_pt1 | contig 10244 bp, 7 predicted proteins | sample TARA_R100001369 | Tara Oceans TARA_R100001369 (sample SAMEA2621528) | marine metagenome | biome: marine biome (ENVO:00000447); feature: surface water layer (ENVO:00002042); material: "saline water (ENVO:00002010), including plankton (ENVO:xxxxxxxx)" | depth 5 m | reverse complement strand
CCAATCCGTCTACATAACCATCGGCAATATAAACCGTTGGCACCCTATCCTGTGTTGCAGCTAGAATATAGGAATAATCGAAACCAACTTCATTGGGACCAGGCGATACCCGTTCGTTCCAATTTACCATGCCACTACCAAGTCCCAAGTGCCATTTCCCCACAATACCGGTGGCATAGCCTTTCTCTTGCAGCATTTTGGGCACCGTAATTTGGGTCGTATCAATAATCAAGGGAGCAGTTCCTGGTAATATTTTGGCGTCCTTATTACGCCAGGGATACCTACCGGTAAGTATGGCATACCTACTTGGGGTACAGGTGGCAGAGGTGGCATAGCCATTGGTAAACTGCACTCCTCCCTTTGCCAGGGCATCCATATTTGGAGTGCTGATCTCGGTGGCTCCATAGGCGCTCATATCCCCATAGCCAAGATCATCCAAATAAATAAATACAATATTGGGTTTTTTAGAACTTTCCTCAACCACCTCTTTTTCTGCCTTGGATTTACATCCTAGCAAAAGCAAAACAACCAGTGCGGATTGGAACAAACTCTTTTTGATAATCTTCATATTCTATTTAATTAATTTACTGATTTTGATTTTAGCAGCCTGTAAGATACTACGCTTTTGTTTTTGGCTGGCATTTAACACATGTTTTGTATTTGTTCTAGACCTCAATGACCTCCTTGGGGTCCGTACTTATATCGACCGATTTAATGATCTTTTCATTTTGCCCTTCCCCTATCACCAAAGTGTACTTGGCCAAAGAGTAAACGGGAGGAATATATTCGTTGCCCTTAACCCTTAGGGATTTCACTATTTCATTGGTCTCCTCATTAATAATCTTTACAACTTGGTTGGATTCTTTTAATTGTAATTTCGGCAGGTAGCCAAATGCCCTTCTACCATCATTATCAGCTTGGTCGATGGTCAGTGGCCAACCGGGGTAAGTGTTTTCTTCGGATTCCGCCCCAAGGTCCGCCAAAAACCGGATCGCTTCCATTTTTATGGTCCTAGCTCCGGTATCAAAAGTAACTATCCCATAACCGGATGCCTTTTTCTGAGCCTTTAGATATCTGTTTTTCTCTAGGTCAAAATCGTCGGTCGGATTCCCAACGGCATAGATATAATTAATATTTCCAAATCCATCACGATAACAGCCCGTATTGGGCATGCCATGTGCTGGTCTATCCGTAAAAGGTACATTGACCGAATCTGGTTGTCCCCATCTTGGGTAACCCGTTGAAATTGCCGGGGTACAGAAGGTCCAGCCCCCATCCCGTACTTCATCCACACTATATTGTACCATAAAGGGCAAATGTTGATCCCCGTTTATATGAAAAACAGAAGCTTTTCTTATGGTCCGTATTACCTCATCCCGTTTGGATTTGGGCCAACCTCCCGAGTCCAAATCGCCAAACAGGAATTGCTTTTTGGGACCGTGATGGGTACCTACATTGGAAAACAAAGTCTGACTTAACAGCACCTTCATATTCGCTCCCTCCCAATCACCGACCCAGCCATTCAAAAACTCCATTTGACGATTTCCAAAGAAATCCAGGTCATTGGAATCAAGTTCTTCCGGTTTGGCCGGGGCGGTAAGATGATCTATCCTACCTTCCCCACTCCGAAGCATCTCCGGACCAGATTTAAACAATCTATCACTAACAATAGCGAAACTAACCTTACCGTAAACCATTTGGGTAAACCAATTCGTGATTCCTGATGGTAAGGGCGATGGATCATAAGGATCTGGAAGGTGACCACATTGGGTGCGGTAAACAACATTGACCATTTTTGGAGTCTGGACAAGTCCTCCATGGGCATCGGTTACTTTTTTCCATTTCTCAAATGAAATGCCTTCCCCTCCTTCTCCCCAAAGATTACCTTGATAAACATCGTGGTCATCGGGCGTGCAAATTGTAGGCCGATCGCGCATAATATTTCCAAAAGCCCAACCGAACATATACCATTTTCCCAAATAATTTAAAATGGCACTATCCTCAGGCTCTCTTTTAATAGGGTATCCTCCATTGCCCTCGTATAACTGATCTCCGGAGAAATACAGCATATCCGGGTTGGATTTTTCAAGATTCTCCACCAAGGGACGATATGGATATCCTGCCCATTCCTGGCAGGTTAATCCACCAAATCGCAGTGGCCGGTCATTTGGTTCTTGTCTTATAGCACCTGTATAATAATGCTTTTCCTTGTCTATGGAATATACCAAACGATAAGGTGTATCTTGGGCTGAATCCCAATTTTCTATTGAAAAAATTATACTATAGGATACGGGATCAATTTCTCCTTTTTCTTCCTTGACCCATTTACCCTTCCTAAAAAATTGAAGCTCCACCTTTTGTGAATCCTTGTTGCCTACAGGAGGGAGCTGTGCCGTTAATTTAAGTTTTCCCTTAGAAAGCGTGTACATGGCCCAAAGGATAGGGCCAAAACTGTTATCGGGAACATATTCCACCTTTGTACCATCAAGGGAAATTGACCGAGACCAAAAAGTACTCCCCTCCTTTTCGTTCATGTTCTGTTCCAAAGCCACCAGACCTTCAATTTCACCAGCATGATGATAGGTTAATTCCGTTTTTCGATCCTCCTTATCCACAGCGATCAACTTACATTCGTAAACTCCATTTTTTGGGGACCCCACAAATTCCAAAGTAAAATCGTTAAAATCAAAATTTTGGGGAAGCTGAGCTTCTTTGTCGGCTACAAACAATTTACCTTCCAGGGAAATACCAGCAGATAATCCTTCACCAAAATAACAGGCCGCCTTTACACTATTGGGATCCGTAGTATCCTTTATTCCGATGGAAAAACCGACACTCCCTTTGTCATTATTATTTTTTAACAGCCCAATTCTACTTTTAATGCGAAAATCTCCCTTGTCCTTTTTAAGCACATAGGTAAGAAGATGTAAGCGGGCATTCCGCATAGTCCCTTTAAACTCCAGTCTTTTATTTCCTAATTCCCAATCTTCCATGGGAATACTCCAAAAATCCTTTCCAATCCAAACCCTGTCATTTAAACTTTCAAAATTAAAGTCGATGGATTTTCTGGAACTACTGTTTAGTGCCTTGTCCAGCACTCCACTTTGGGCAAATATATTGGAGAAAGGGTTGGCAATTATTGGAATTGCCAACCCTACTTTTTGAATAAAATTTCTTCTCTTTAAAACCATTTTAGCAATAGGATTAATTCCCTAATTTAGGATTTACGTTGACCTCAGACTCTGGAATAGGCCATACATCGTCCACACCTTCCCGGAAATTCTTAGTGGTAACGTACCATCTAGATTGCGGGTCCAGTTTTTTTGATGTAGTTGGGTACAATGTGGAATTCGGGAATGGTGCACCCCAGAAATCATCTACTAATACTTCATCCAATCTTATTTTGACCAAGAATTACTTATTCTCAAAATAGTCAATTGTATCTCCGAGCTTAATATACAAAATTTCATTAAATGTAAAATTTACAGGTATAATTTATTTCAATTGCAATGTTTATGCAATAAGAGATTCCGACCAATTCAATTCACAATTTCAGAAATGAATCCACAGCTTTAATTGGAAGGAGTTCTATCTAGAATTTTAAACAAACCGGTTGCGAAATGCTTACCTGATTTCCGGTATAATTAAGAAGTCCGGTCTGCTTATCTACCTTAAAAACAGTAATGTTATCCGATTTCTGGTTGGCTACCAAAAGAAAATTGCCATCTGGGGATAAGGCAAAATTACGTGGCCAATCCCCTTGCACAGGTTCTATGGTGAGAAGTTTTAGATCTCCGCTTTCGGATACCGAATAAACAGCTATACTATTGTGCCCCCTGTTGGAAGCATATAGGAATTTGCCATCCTTGCTAATATGAATATCGGCACAGGCATTTGGTTCTTGATAATCATCTGGCAGGGTACTCTTTTTATCGATTTTTGTAAAAACGCCGTTCTCTTCATCCACAGTGGCCGACACAACGGTGCTGGACAGTTCATTTATAATAAACACCTTGTTTTCGGTTGGGTGGAATACCAGGTGTCTTGGCCCGTCCCCGGGATCCAGCTGTAAAGCCACTTGCGCTTTCCCCAATTTATTCTCCGAATTTATTGGATAGGTCAAAATCTGGTCAATACCCAAATCTACGGCATATAAGAATTTTCCGTTTTGGGAAAATTGTACACAGTGTGCGTGGGCCGAATTTTGGTTAGGATGCGGACCACTTCCGGTATGTTGTATCCCTTGGGGATCATCTATCATACCCCCATTTTCATCCAAGGGATATAGAACGATACTTCCGGAACTATAATTAGCGGCCGCAAGAAGATGCTCCTCTGGACTTACCCCAACATAGCAGGCTCCATCCCCCATACTGGAAAGGTTGGACACTTTGTCCAAGGCAGTTTTATCTTTGTTCCATTGAAATGCCGATACACTCCCCGGTTTGGTACCATTGGAAGAATAGACCCTATTCCCATCTTTTGAAAGATAAAGATAACCTGGCTTGTTCTCTATAGCCACACGGTGGCTATTGGACAGTTCCCCAGTTTCGGTGTTAAAATGGATTTGATAAATTCCTTGATCATCTCCTTCGGCAAAAGTACCTACCAAAAGCTCTACTACTTTTTCGTTATTCGTCTGCCGATTTTCAGTTAAAACTTCAGAAGAGGAATTCTTTTTTGCTTCAGTTTTGCAGCCTACCAAAATTGACATTGCCAACAGAAGCACTGTATATTCAAAATTCATTTTAAATTGGAATCTTCCCATAACAATTTTTTTCATTTTATTGAATTTTAAATATAGTAATACCTACCTATCTAAAAAAGAGTTGGTCCTTTTTATTTCATGAAGTGGCATTTCGCAAACAAAAGCCTCAATAGTTCCATAAAAAACAGGCTAATTGTAGTATCTTGTATAACCTGTACGATGCGGAATGAGAAAACAGTTGCTTTATATAACCATAGCCCTTTGGGGACTGTTCTCCTATGCGCAACTTGAATGCCCTGAAATGGTAAGTCCGGAAAACGGTGCCACCAATATTCCGGCTGCAACCCGTATTTCATGGACGGAAACTGCATTGGCCTCAGGCTACCTTTTAACTTTGGGCACTTCCCCCACCTCAGACGACATCCTTAGCAAAACGATCTATATGGTAAATTACAGTGAGGAAATTTCTTTCCCAACCAATTCTACCATCTATGTAACCATTACCCCATTCAACGATAAGGAAATTGCCAGCGGTTGCCCAAAATGGTCCTTTAGCACCATACAGGAATGTGGACACTATATCAATTCCATACCGGATATTACCGTTTGCCACAGCGAAAATGGCGAAACTGGGGACCTGGGCACAGATTTTAATAATATAGAGCAGGAACTTATTGGAGGGCAACAAGACCTATTGGTCAACTACTATGATGAGGATGGCAATGAATTGGACCTATACCAATTAAACCCTAGTCCAAATTCCAATCAGTTTTACATCCGGGCCAGGGCAACGGATGTATTAGGTTGTTTTAAAGAGACCTCATTTAACCTTCTATTTGCAAACCCTCCAGAGGTAGATTTCTTGGAAGACGTGCTAGTCTGCAATGCCTATACACTACCCCAACTTAGTGCCAATAATAATTATTATACGGGCACCAACGGCACTGGCAACAAACTCCAAGCTGGTGATATAATTACCAAGAACCAACTCCTTTATATCCTGAGTGGAAGCAGCCTGTGCCAAGAAGAAAGTAGTTTCAGGATTACCTTAGATCCCAACATATGTGAATACCAAGAATATATTGGATTGTATCCAAAGTTCTTTACTCCTAACGGGGATGGCATAAATGATTTTTGGCAGCTGGATAGGGTTAAGCTTCCCGTAAACCCAAAATCACAGGTACGCATCTTTAACCGATATGGAAAATTAGTGCACCAGCTGGCATTGGAAAGTCCAGGCTGGGACGGGAACTATGCCGGTTCGCCACTCCCGGCTTCGGATTACTGGTTTGTGGTAGAATTGGAAAATAATACCAATTTAAGCGGACACTTTACTTTGAAGAGGTAAACAGCCTTATCTTTATTGGCAGATGGACCAACCTTGCCTCCCTTTGAATCCAATCTGACCGTCTATAACAATGCTGCTTTGATTTTTTCAAAATGCTTTGAAAGCCCTTCAAAATCACCTTCTTGAATCAGCTTTTTATTAAAGAGCGAGCTACCCATTCCAACGCCCACAGCACCAGCTTCAAAAAACGATTTGATATTTTCCAAAGAAACTCCGCCAGTAGGCAAAAGCTTTATATTGTTAAGCGGAGCCGCAATGTCCTTAATAAATTGAACCCCAAGCTGGGTGGCCGGGAATATTTTTACGGCTGATGCCCCTAAACTCCAAGCCTTATATATTTCCGTTGGGGAGTATGCTCCCGGAAAAATAGGTATCCCTTGCGCTACTGCCGTTTTAACAACGAACTCATCAATGATGGGGGTAACTATAAACTGGGCTCCCGCAGCAACGGCCTTTTCATAATCTTCCATATTGCAGACCGTACCGGCACCCACATTAAGTTCTTGAAATTCGCTCCGCAGCATGGATATCATTTGGCCAGCTCCCGGAGTGTTCATGGTTATCTCTATGGTATGAAGGCCCGCCCCCAAATACGCCTTGGCAATATCCAGCATTACCTCCATGGACACCCCCCTTACTATACCCACAATAGGTGCCTTATTATAGAGCTCCCAAGAAAATGCTACTTTATTTGACATGTGTTTCCAAAATTTTAAGCTGCCCTACCAGTAGGGCCGTTTCTATAATTTGCGGCTCAAAACAAACGATTCTAGTCTCGTCCAGAAACGATTTCAAAGCCAATTGGTACAATTCGTTTTGTATTCCCGTTACCGCAAGGTACACCGTTTCACTTCTATCTTTCAAATGGGACAACTCCGCACCTATCAACATCCCGGAGAGAAAATAATAGTTTTCCACATTGGAGGATTTATGTATCAAACTATTGGCCCTAATCGAAAAAAGAGATGCCATCTGTTGGTTGTCAACTCCTTTTTGTACCCCTTTCAAAAAGACATCATTATATAAAGGGCTCCATGGCGATTCCTCAAGGGAAGCTGACAAAATACTGTACTTGCCTATAACCTCAAATAATTCCCCTGTCATATAAGTGGTAAAATCCATAAACCGCCCATCATTGAATTGGATGTGTTTACTGTGCGTTCCTGGCAACAAAAGAATTCCCTTTCCACTCTTTGTCAGATAATCCGAAAGCCCAATAGCCTGGATTTCTTCCCCCCGCATTACATCATTATTGGTCCTTGCCCCAGAAACTAAAAGAAGGTCCAAATTATGGCCTATAGCTATCAAATTGCTTATTAGACCTTCTCCCGTAAAGGAAATAGGGAATTTACAATAATCCAATTCCTGCATGCCAATGGAAGAAGACAGCATGCCCGAAGCTACCAGAAAACGCTTTCCAGCTTCCTGTATATCCAACTTTTCCAACTGGGCCAATAAATAATCGGCAAAGAAGGTCTGCTGGGATAGTTTCTTTTGCTGTTTGTACGAATGATAGCATTTTTTAATCCCCATATCGGTCCTAACCTCCGATAGTATCATTAAGGAATGTGTTTCCACCAAACGCAGTCTAAAATTGGAGGTGCCCCAATCACAACTAATAAATTTTTCGGGTAGCCCCATATTTGTCATCAAGCTTTAATTGCTCTTTTTTTTATTCCGGTTATCGCAACCTGCAATGGCCCATCAACTCTCTTCAATATCACCGACCCCTATTCTTTGAAGGGTAGGTAAATATCCAACAGAAACTAAGGGTTGTTCTAAAGATTCCATTATTCCCGAAAAATACGTTATTTTTTTTCATCGCTAAAACATATATCGGTAGCCTAGCAAGTATTGGTACAAATTCCATGTTTACTTTTTGTTGCCCGGACAGCTCCGTTTTATATTTCTTCCGCTATAGCCCAAATCCTTGAAATATAGACAGGTAAAACCATATACCTTAAAAAATCGTCGATAAAATATGGGGATTGGTCTAGGGAATCCGCGTTTCAATCTACTTCATTTAATTCTAGGAGCGCTTAGTAGGATATTTGCTATGAATTTTCATTTGAAAGGTTAAGATCCATGAAAAAATATATCATATTAACAATCCTTTTTGCAATACAGTTTGCGCAAGGCCAAACACCGATTGATTCTGTTCAGAAAATTTGGACGTTGGAAGCGTGCATTGACTACGCTTTGGAGAACAATATAAGTGTAAAGCAAGCCGAACTGTCCAAGAACATTACGGAAGCCAGCTATCTTGCAACAAAGTCTTTAAGATTGCCCAACTTAAGTGGCAATGCCTCCCAGAATTTCACGAACGGGAATTCCATAGACCCTATTACGAGCGATTTTGTTTCACAACAAATCAATTCCACCAGTCTGGGATTAAACACCCAGCTAACCCTTTTCCAAGGGAACCAGATCAACAATCAGATAAAACAGGGAAGGCTCCTTATTGATCAATACGAGCTTTATGAAGAAGAGGCCAAGAACAATATAACTTTGAGCATTACAGAAAGTTATATTCAATTGCTATATGCCAAAGAGAATATATTGATCGCCGTAAACAACCTTGAGGTATCACAAAAGGAAGAAGAGAGGGCCAAGGCCAGATTGGATGCCGGTTCCATCGCCATTAAGGAATATACCGATGCCCAGTCACAAACCGCTACAAACCGGTATCTACTTATAAACGTAAAAAACGATTATGCCCTACAGCTTTTATCGTTAAAACAACTATTGGAATTGCCTCCCAACACCAATTTTGAGATTGCCGATGCAGATGAAATTATCCTGGACCTTGTCCCGGACCTAAATGAAGTCTATTCCGAAGCCTTGGAAAATCTTCCGGAAATAAATGCCGGAAAGATTAATGTTTCACTTTCCGAAAAAGACCTGGACATTGCCAAAGGAGGCTACCTGCCCACGCTCTCATTAACGGGGAGCCTAGGTTCTGGATACACCTCCACCCAGGATTATAATTTCACCGATCAATTGGACCTGAATTTCAACCAAAGATTGGGATTATCCTTGAACGTACCCATTTTTAATAGAAACAAGACCAAATCTGAGGTGCAAACGGCCAAAATCAATATTGACAAAGCCAAATTAGAACTGGCCCAGGAAGAAAAAGACCTATACAAAAAAATAGAAACAGCCTGGCAAAATGCCATTACCTCCCAAAGTGAAATGGAAGCGGCAGATATCGCCAGAAATGCGGCAAAAGAATCCTTTAGGTTGGCACAAAAACAATATGAATTGGGTGCCCTGAGCACTACGGACCTCATCCTAAGCCAGAACACCTATACCAACACGGAACAGAATTATATCCAGGCCAAATACCTTAGCCTGCTATACAACCAATTACTACAATTTTACCAAGGAAACGACATTAAAATCTAATCTAATGAAAAATAAAAAAAGAATCATAATAGGCAGCCTTGCATCAGTAATACTAGCTATTGTAGCATACAGCTTTATAAAAGAAGATAACAGTGCTGTAATAGAAGCCAAGACCATAGCGGCCAAAAAAGGTGACGTTACCACCATGGTAACGGCTACAGGTACCGTAGAACCTATTACCCAAGTGGAAGTGGGAACACAAGTCTCGGGTGTAGTGGAAAAAATATATGTGGATTACAACAGTGTGGTCACCGAAGGACAGCTCATTGCCGAATTGGATAAAACAAACCTTAGGGCAGCACTTACCCAGGCACAGGCAGCTTATGACAATGCAGTGAGCCAAAGGAACTACATGCAGACCATCTACGACCGACAAAAAACACTTTATGACAATCAGGTGATCAGTAAGTCGGATTTTGACGACTCCCAATATAATTATGAAACCGCAAAAGGCACGGTGACCCAACGCTTATCCGACCTGGAAAAGGCCAGGACAAATCTTAGCTATGCCGATATTTATTCTCCCATAGATGGTGTGGTACTTTCCAGGGCTATAGACGAAGGACAAACGGTAGCCGCAAGCTTTAGTACCCCAACCCTATTTACCATTGCCCAGGATTTAAGGGAAATGCAGGTGGAGGCAGATGTTGATGAGGCCGATATAGGGGGAGTCAAGGACGGCCAAAGGGTAACTTTTACCGTGGATGCTTATTTAGGGGAAACTTTTGAAGGAACGGTAACCCAGATTCGTTTGGATCCGACAGTAACTTCAAACGTAGT
>TARA_R100001369_G_scaffold80712_3_pt1 | contig 10255 bp, 4 predicted proteins | sample TARA_R100001369 | Tara Oceans TARA_R100001369 (sample SAMEA2621528) | marine metagenome | biome: marine biome (ENVO:00000447); feature: surface water layer (ENVO:00002042); material: "saline water (ENVO:00002010), including plankton (ENVO:xxxxxxxx)" | depth 5 m | reverse complement strand
CCCCTCAAATAACCCTGCAGTTACAGGATGGTACAGTTAAGGTTTTGGACGATGCCGCTTCAAATGTTGTTACCAAAGCTAATGGTAATGTTGTGGTGAGGCAAGAGCAAAATGTGCTGCATTATGAGGATATAGATGAAGATTCCAAGTTGCTGGAGTACAATGAGCTTAATGTTCCCTATGGTAAGAAATTTGAACTCTTACTTTCCGATGGGACCCATGTGTTTTTGAATTCGGGCTCCAAGCTTCGTTATCCCGTTAATTTTCTGAAAAATATGCCTAGGGATGTATATTTGGATGGCGAGGCCTATTTCGCAGTGCATAAGGATAAAGCCCGTCCCTTTACGGTTATGACCCATGATATGAATACTAGGGTGCACGGTACCGAATTCAATGTTTCCAGTTATAAGAACGAAAATAACACCTCCACGGTATTGATTGAAGGTAGTGTAGATGTAACTATGGTTAACGGTGATAAAGCGGGCGAACATATTATGATTCAACCTGGTCAACGGGCCGTTTATGAGAATGATGTGATTGAGGTGGCAGAAGTGAACGTGCAAAAATATGTATCCTGGAAGGATGGCAAATTGTACTTCGTAGATGACCCGTTCAATGTGATGGTCAAAGAATTGGAACGCCATTTCAATGTTGAAATAGATAACCGGTACGAAGCGTTGAACCACAAGAAATTTACTGGGACCTTCGGGAACGAATCCTTGGATCAAATATTACAGATCTGTCAGGAACATACCTCCTTTAACTATACAATGGCAGACAATAAAATAACGATTACTGAAAAGGAGTAGAGGTAATAGTACAAAAGAATATCAACCGAATATTAATTTATAAAAACCAGAAAAGAACTAGCCTATGATATAATGATTTAGGAACAAAAAAAATCGGAAAGTGTTGGAGCACCTCCCGATTAATACAATGATCAAAGTCGCTTAATAACTAAAATCAATTCAAAATTATGAAAAAACCAAGGAACACTCCTGAAGGTTGGAAGTATTTATTTCCAAAATTCGATTTAAAGATGAAACTATCACTTCTATTATTATTCACTACCATTCTCCAATTACAGGCAGGAATGGGCTATGCCCAAAAAACCAAGATTACTCTGAATATGAGTAAGGTTTCGGTTTTGGACGTGATAAATGAAATAGAATCGGTTTCTGAATTTAAATTCTTTTATAGTAAGGGAGAACTGGATTTAAAAAGGAAAGTTGACATACAAGTAAAGGAAGAGCGGATTCAAAGTATTTTAAAAGCCTTGTTTTCCAAAACCAAGATCAATTATAAAGTTTTGGATAAACAAGTGGTTCTCAAGGTAGATAAAACCCTGGGAGATTTGTTAAAACCAAGCACCCAAGGAAATGTAAAATCCCAAGTAGAGCAATTCCAGGTGTCCGGAACCATAACGGATTCCGATGGGATGCCATTGCCCGGTGCAAGTATCGTGGAAAAGGGTACAAGCAATGGAACTCAAACTGATTTTGATGGTAATTTCTATATCACCCTTAAAGATCAAAATGCCAACTTGGTGGTTTCCTATTTGGGATTTTCGACCAAAGAGGTGTCCATAGCTGGACAATCCCAACTGAATATAATATTGGAAGAAAGTGCTGCTGGTTTGGATGAGGTGGTAGTCGTAGGGTATGGAACCCAGAAAAGGGCCAATGTTACTGGGGCTGTTTCACAAATAGGGCAGGAAGTATTCGAGGATAGGGCCACGGCCGATATTGCAACTAGTCTGCAGGGTGCGTTGCCGAATCTTAACATTAATATATACGATGGCTCTCCCAATGCAACTCCCGATTTTAATATTCGAGGTTTTGAATCTTTAAATGGCGGTAGTCCCCTGATCTTGGTAGATGGTATTCCCTACGAAACTCTAAACGATTTTAGTCCTGCCGATATAGCGAGCGTTACGGTTCTTAAAGATGCGGCTTCAGCAGCCATATATGGGGCTAGAGGGGCATTTGGGGTTATTCTTGTCACCACTAAGAATGGGAGATTGGATACGCCAACAAAGATTAAGTTTTCCCATAATACGACTTTTTCTGATATGATTATTACACCCGATCCCCTAAATTCCGTGGAATCGGCCAATGCCGCCAATTTGGCCAGAACGAATAATGGGCAATCAGCTTTATATAACGATGAGCATATACAATATATGCAGGATTATATAGACGACCCTATTAACAACCCTTCATATTACCTATTGCCCAATGGCAATTATCAGACTGCAGGTAATGCGGATATTTATAAGGAAGCTTATGCTGATTTTGCGGTACGTAACACTACCAACCTTTCCCTTTCTGGTGGGGGGTCTAAATCCACATATTACGGTTCGCTTTCCTATGTGGACGATGAGGGTCAATGGAGAGTAAACCCTGATGAGAAAAAAAGATACAATACCTTGTTCAAATATACTTTTGATGTCAATGATTGGTTAACTGCCGGATTTAGGGCGGGTTATAATAAAACCAGTTATGACGAGCCCCATGCTTACGGCATAGGAACCTATTGGCATGCCCTGGATAGGTCAAAACCTTGGCAATTGGTGGAGACACCTGAAGGTTTTCCGCAAGGAGCCGGTCTTCCTATGAACCACACATTGGCCTATCAGCGTTTTGGAGGTAGGACAATTACCGAAACCCAAGAAACTAATTTATCGGCCGATTTTGCCATAAAACCGTTTAAGGGAATGGTGATCAATGCAAACTATAGCCATCAAAATTTAGCCGCTCAATTGGAGAACAATAGACAGCAAATAGAATTTGTTACGGACAACACTCCGGAAACGGTTAATTACTTGACATCGGCAAACGATTATATCCAAAGAAGGTCTAGGATAACCACACAAGATGTCGTGGATATTTATGCAACATATGATTTTGATATTAACCAAAAGCATAATTTCAAAATACTAGCCGGATACAATCAGACCAGTTCGGAATTTTTGGAAATTGAGGCTATAGGGTTTGGTTTGATCAAAGATGATATCCTATCCGTTGAAAATATAACCGGTGAGGATTTCGTTGGGGATTCCAATACCTTCACGGCCATTAGGGGAGGTTTTGGTCGATTTAATTATAACTTCGATGAGAAATACTTTTTGGAGGTAAATGCCCGTTACGATGGTTCGGACGTATTTCCCAAGGACAATAGATTTGGTTTTTTCCCATCAGCCTCTGTGGGTTGGGTAGTGAGCAAAGAATCCTTCTTTAATAGTATACCTCTTGTTAGCAATTTAAAGTTTAGGGCCTCTTATGGTAGTTTGGGCAATCAGGACGTACCGGCCGATGATTTTCGTCCCCTGTTGACCACCAGAAACGGAACATTAAACTATTTGATTGATGGCGTAGAACCATTGAACATCCTACCTGCAAGTATTGTATCCAATACCCTTACCTGGGAAACAGCTACGACTACCAATTTTGGTGTGGATCTGGGAATGTTTAAAAATAAGTTCAACATGTCCCTCGATATTTATAAGCGTGTAACCAGTGACATGATTGTGGCTGGGGAAGCTCTGCCGGCACCATTGGGAACATCGGCTCCCAGAACCAATGGAGCTACATTGGAAACCAATGGTTTTGAACTGGAGTTTGGATGGAGGCAAAAACTTAGAAATGGATTGACCTATGGAATAAAAGGTTATTTGTCCGATAGCAAATCCGAAATTACCGATTATGACCTCAATCCATCCGGTAGACTTCCCAATTTAAATAACAACAACTTCCTGTATGAAGGCCAAATTCTTGGTGAAATATGGGGGTATGAGACTGTAGGTATATTTCAATCCCAAGAAGAAATTGATGCTGCTCCAGATCACTCCACGCTTAATGCAAACGCTGGGGACGATCCCGGGGATACTCATTATAGGGATTTAAATGGCGATGGGGAAATTAGTAGTGGTTCCAATACCTTGGATGATCCAGGAGACAAAACCATTATCGGTAACGCAACACCTCGTTATAATTATGGATTTACGACCACCTTGGAGTATAAAGGGATAGACTTCAATATGTTCTTTAGGGGAGTAGGAGAAAAGGATATTGCCATGCAAAATCAAAATGTAGCATATTTTGGGCACTCTGCCCAAGCAAATAATGTGAATTCCACCGGAAACCATTGGGCATTGGAAAACAGCTGGTCCCCGGAAAACCCGGATGCCAAACTACCGATCTATCGTAGAAACAGTGCTTACAATGTTCAAACACAGTCAAGATTTCTTGAAAGTGGGGCTTTTTTACGTCTTAAGAACATTACCCTAGGCTATACTTTTCCTGAAAATGTTGTGGAAAAGGCAAACTTGCACAGTTTTAGAATTTATTTGTCCGGTCAAAACCTATGGACAAAGGATAACTTATATGGGTTGATGGATCCTGAAACGCTTGGAGATTTAAGAAGTACCAACGGTAAAATATATCCCAACAGAAAATCTGTGGCAGTAGGGATACAAGTTTCTCTTTAATCAAAAAAAAACATAGGATAATGAAAAATAATAAAATATACTTTTTAGTACTAACCTTAATTGCTTTGGTTGGTTGTAATGACGATTTTTTTGATACGGCTCCAAAAACTCAATTGACCAATGATACTTTTTGGACATCTACGGATGATTTTAAACTATATCTAAACTCATTCTATACGGTCTTTAGTGGGCATAGCTATACATATTTTTCGAGCCCAATAATATATGGCGATAGACAAAGTGATAATCAGGCCCCAGATCAGTATGATGAAATAACGGCCGGTGAATATATTCTACCTGAGTCGGACAATGAATACGGTTATGGCCAAATTCGTAACCTAAACATATTGTTGGACAACTCCAAAGGTTCGGATATACCCGCCGAACAGTTGAACCCTTTAATTGCAGAAGCCAAATTTTTTAAGGTATATCACTACTTTGAGAAAGTAAAGAGATTTGGGGACTTTAAATGGTTGGCAACAGAACTGAACGTGGACTCTCCAGAACTTTATGAAGATAGGGATTCCAGAAAATTGGTAATGGATTCTATCCTTGCCAATATTGATTATGCCATAGCGCATTTGCCTGATAATACTTCACCTAATAGCAGAATTAATAGAAATATAGCCCTGGCCTTAAAATCCAGAATATTTTTATATGAAGGAACCCACATGAAATATCATGGAACTGGAGATCCAAAACCATTTTTGCAGGAATCTTATAATGCTTCCAAGGAGTTGATAGAAAATGGTGATTACTCCTTAGAACCAGATTTTAGAACGTTATTTTCCCAAGTAGATAAGACATCGAGTCCTGAGGTTATATTGATAAAGGATTATGAACCGGACCTGGTAACTTCATCTGTGCAATATCAATTGGATATAAATAGTGCTCTTGATGCCGCTACCAAATCATTGGTCGATTCATTTTTAGATGCTGAAGGAAAACCTATCTCACAAAGTACCATCTATGATGGCTCTGGTGGTTGGTCAACAGAATTTGATAATAGGGATCCTAGGTTAAGTGCAACTGTCGCTGCTCCTAACTCAAACTTGCTTTATGGAGGCGTACCTACTATACCAGGTTCTAGTCAATCAACTTTCCATTCCATGCAAATTAGTAGAACGGGTTACGTGATAGAAAAACACTGGGATCTGAATCCAGAACAATTTAACCTGCGTGAAAACTGCTACATTGATGCTATAATGATGAGGTATGGTGAGGTCTTACTCAATTATGCCGAGGCGGCATACGAGTTAGGGATTTTATCGCAAGCGGACTTGGATATGTCAATAAATTTATTGAGGGCTAGAGTGAATATGCCACCTATGATTCTAGGAACTATGGTTAAAGATGTTGATTCTGACTTTCCTAGCATTGACGTTACGCTAGATGAAATTAGAAGGGAAAGACGTGTGGAATTGGCTATGGAGAACTTTAGATATGATGACATTATACGTTGGAAAGCAGGAGACTTGTTTACCAAGCCAATTAGAGGGGTATTGTTTGATCAAGACTTATATCCTGAGGTAGAAGTTGGTACTGATGTTGTTTTGGATAACGAAGGTTATATCTTGGCCTATCCAAACTCCTTGCCTAATGGAGGAACTTTTGAAGACCCAAAACATTATTTGTTCCCGATTCCAATAGATGAATTAACGCTTAACCCGGACCTTACGCAGAATCCAGGCTGGTAATTGCGCTAGTAACTGCCAATAAGCCTACAAAGAATAGGGGGAAATATTCCTCTTAGTTAGTTTAGTTAGATTTAAAAGGGAGGTAGTTCCTCCCTTTTTTTAATCTTTTGATTAAGTAAATTAATAAGACAATAATTGATATTAATAATAGCTTAATATTGGAATGGATCAAAGTTTTGGCATCTAAGGACTTAGATAAAAAAAATAATGAATATGTTAAAAAAAACCACAGGCCATCAAATTAGCGATCTACCTTTATGGAAATACCTCCTTGTGGTAACGGCTATTTTGGCAATAGGATGTAGAAAGGTTTCTCCGGTTAAGACAGAAAAGCCCAATATATTATTTCTTTTTACAGATGACCAAAGGTATGGTACCCTTGGCGCCTTAGGGATGGATGAGGTCCTTACACCTGGATTGGATGGTTTGATAGCGACCGGTACCACCTTTACCAATGCCTATATTTTGGGAGCGCCCCATGGGGCAGTGTGCTCGCCCAGTAGGGCCATGCTTATGACAGGACGCCACTATTTTAACATAGAGCCCAACGTATACGCGCAATTTTCTGTTCCTGATAGTCTAAGGGGCAAATCGGATAAACTTACCTTCCCAGAATATTTTAGATCCAACGGATATGCCACTTTTGCCACTGGCAAACAACACAATGGGAAAGATTGGGTAGAACGCGGATTTGAGGAAGGAAAGTCTATTTATTTGGGAGGCATGACAAAGCATTTTGGCACCAAGGTAAAGGATTTTAGTGCCCAAACCGGGTGGTCCAAGCCTTATGCCAACGAGGAAAAATTTTCCAGTGAACTGCTTGCCGATGCTGCCATTGATTATTTGGAAAATCGCGAGAAAGATAATCCGTTTCTAATGTACGTATCCTTTACCGCGCCACATGACCCGCGGACGGCGCCACAGGAATTTCATGATCTATATCCACCAGAAAATATAATATTGCCAGAAAACTTTATGGAAGGCCATCCCTTCCCAATTGCGGATATGAAAATAAGGGATGAGAAATTGGCTGCTTTTCCAAGAACTGAGAAAGAAATAAAACAACATATTTCTGATTATTACGCCATGATCTCGGCCACTGATGCACAAATTGTCCGGGTGTTGGAAGCCTTGGTAAAATCTGGGGAGGCAGAGAATACCATTATCGTTTTTTCAGGAGATAACGGTTTGGCCGTAGGTCAACACGGCCTTTTGGGCAAGCAAAGTGTTTATGAACACAGTGTAAGGGTCCCTTTAATCTTCAGCGGACCTGGTATTCCCAAAAATGAAAAGAAGGCAGCTTTTGCATACTTGCACGACGTCTTCCCCACCTTATGTGGACTTACGGACTTGGCAATACCGGAATCAGTAGAAACCAAGGATCTAACTCCTGTAATCTTAGGACAACAGGAGGCGGTTAGGGAGGTAATGCATTTTGCCTACAATGCCTGGCCGGGAGATAAAAAGCCTAAAGAGCGAGGGGCACACAGGGCAGTACGCAAGGGAGATTATAAATTAATAGTTAGTAGTAAGGACGGAGTGGTTACCGAACAACTGTTCAACCTTAAAAATGACCCATGGGAAATGAACAATTTACTTGGTGACAAAGAAAAGAACGGAATCTATGAAGATCTAAAGTTGTCCCTAAAAACATTGATCAAAGAAACCGGGGATCCGGCGGACCTAAACAAGGATATGTTCGGGCTGTATGAAGGGGTATTTACAAATGAATAAGGGTATAAGTATTATGAAATTACATGTTGATAGATTGAATACACGTCTAAAGCTATTTATCGTAATATGCTGTGTATCGTCTTTTGGTTTGGCTCAGGAAAGTGAAAAGGAATTAAGTTGGGACCAATTGGCGGAACAATACAGTTGTCCGGAATGGTTTAGGGATGCAAAGTTCGGAATCTGGTTCCACTGGGGACCGCAAAGTGTACCGGAACAAGGTGGTGGCTGGTATGCCCGTCATATGTATATGAAAGATGTGGGGCGCCAAAAGTTTGGAAGAATGGCCAACCCGTATCATTTACAAACCTACGGACACCCATCAGAGTTCGGATATAAAGATGTCATAAACCAATGGAAGGCCGAAAACTTTGATGCGGAGGCACTTATTAATTTTTCAAAAGAAAACGGCGCCAAATATATAGTGGCATTGGCCAACCATCACGATCATTTTGATTTGTTCAAATCTTCACACCACCCATGGAATTCAGTAAACGTAGGGCCTAAAAAAGACATTATCGGGGAGTTCGAAGCAGCCACGCGTAAAGCTGGTTTAAAATTTGGAGTTACCAGTCATGACGATCGTTTTTTAAATTGGTGGAAACCCGCTTTTGGTTCAGATAAAGAAGGGGAAAAAGCCGGTGTGCCTTATGATGGCCACTTAACCAAAGCGGATGGAATTGGTAAATGGTGGGAAGGTTTGGATCCTAAAGATTTATACGGTCCCGCACCAGAAGATCGCACGCCAGAAATTATAGAAGACATCAAGAAAAACTGGTTAAAACGCCATATCGAACTGGTTACAAATTACAAGCCGGATTTGTTATATAACGATGGTTTCAACTTTACTTACGGCGATTATGGTAAGGAAGTTACCCGTAAACTATACAACAATAGTCTAAAGGATAACGGAACTATAGATGCCGTAATGCTTTTAAAAAGGGAAGCAAAAGGTACGGTAAACGAAGTGGAATCCGGAGGAAGTAATATTTTACGAGAATACCCTTGGCAATCAGAAATAACGTTTACCGATTGGTTTTATAAAAAGGACCGCCATTTAACCCATAATGCACGGACCATTTTGGAAATGCTAATCGAGGCCGTTAGTAAAAACGGAAACCTACTTTTAAGCATGGAATTGAACCCTGATGGAACCATTCCCCACGAAATTAAAAAGAGCGTCAATATAGTGGGCGATTGGTTAAAAATTAATGGCGAGGCTATTTATGGTACTCGCCCATGGAAAGTCTTTGGCGATGGCAAAAGCGTTCGTGGCGAGCATGTAGAAACCGTTGACGGAGAGCTTAGAAATGCCGTAGAAGCTCAAAAGCAAGGTGAACATTTCAATCAACGTACAACAGCAACACCACTTTTTGCCCATGACGAGGTGCGCTACACCACTAAAGGTGATGATTTTTACATTATTGTTATGAACCCGTCAAAAGGTGAATTTGTTATTCCCTCTTTAGGAAAATCCAGTGAGGTGAACCCAGGAAATCTTAAAAGCTTAACGCAGTTATACGATGATAGAAAATTAACTTTTAAGCAAACCAGGGAAAATTTGCTTATTACCATACCAGCAGTAAATGGTAGTAGTTATCCCTTGGTTTTGAAGGCAAATTTTAAGAATATTGAGTTCTAAAATAAAACACCATGAAAAATAAGAGCTTTTTTGCATTTCTAACAGCAGTACTGCTTATGGCCAGTACTGGTTGTAAGGATAAAACCACCGTAAACACCAAGGGTACAACCGAAAGACCCAATATTCTATTTATTATGTCCGACGACCATACGGCCCAGGCTTGGGGGATTTATGGGGGCATACTAAAGGACTATGTGCACAACCCCAATATAAAGCGCTTGGCGGCCGAAGGTTGTGTATTGGAAAATTGTTTGGTCTCCAATTCCATTTGTACCCCAAGTAGGGCAACAATTCTCACTGGGCAGTACAGTCATGTTAATGGGGTTACCACCTTGGGAGCGGGCTTGTCCCCAAACCACAATAATATTGCAAAGGAGATGCAAAAGGGCGGCTATGCCACCTCCGTTATCGGTAAATGGCATTTAAAACAAGAACCGGCAGGATTTGATTATTATGCCGTATTGCCTGGACAAGGGGATTATTGGAACCCAAGATTAAAGACCGCGGATAATTGGGAAGACTACTACGGTGGAGGTAAAGTAGTGGAAGGATTCAGTACCGATATCATTGCCGATAAAACCATGGAGTGGATAGAAAACAGGGATAAATCCAAACCCTTTATGGCCATGTGCCATTTTAAGGCGACACATGAACCCTATGATTACCCCGAGCGTTTTAGTCATCTATATCGCGATG
>TARA_R100001369_G_scaffold4372_1_pt1 | contig 10260 bp, 9 predicted proteins | sample TARA_R100001369 | Tara Oceans TARA_R100001369 (sample SAMEA2621528) | marine metagenome | biome: marine biome (ENVO:00000447); feature: surface water layer (ENVO:00002042); material: "saline water (ENVO:00002010), including plankton (ENVO:xxxxxxxx)" | depth 5 m | reverse complement strand
CGGAGCGAGGACCACCATTATGTCAAAAGGCGACAAGCAGCGCGGCAGCAAAGAAGCTAAGAAACCTAAGAAGGAAGCTGTGAAAGTCCTAGCCACCGCTGACTTCAATAAGGGCAAGACCCCCTTGAACATCAACGACAAGAAGAAATAGCCGACCGCGGCACTGGGATAGCCGTGAAGTTCTTATGGAACCGCCCGGTGCCGCATCGTCTGGTGCAAACGTTCGCAGGACGCTGTGACACGTTCACCTGGCCGGGATTGCGACACGGCGCAGACTGACCTGTTCGCGACTACTTGTTGCCGTCGATCCACTTGGACATCAGGCCTTTATCGCGAAAGCATTCATCCGGGACGGCGCGGCGCTTGATCCGTGCAAGCTTTTCGGCGAAGGCCACCTGCTTTGAGCTTGGTCGCGGGTCAAGTGAGGACACGGGCTTCAGTTGGGCTTGGGCATCGATCCATGCACTCAAGCTGCGGCGGTCTTGCTGGACCTCCCACGGCAGAAGCGTTTGGTTTCGCTGCGCCAGAGATCGTGCATATGAGATCTGGCGCGGGGTTGGGGGGACGGTAAAGGTCGTCGCTTCCATAGAATAATCCCTCGTGCTGCTGGATTCGATTTTAGAACATAACAAGAACATAATCAAGTCTTCGGGTGTCACAGGTGTGCTGATGAGCAAAAAGGAGCCTGCATGAGTTGGCCCCTCTGGAGTTGTTTGGCATCCGACATGGCGGCAACCCTGTTCAATTTCGCGATAAATTGACCCAGTTTTCTGAAATGTCGTGCCCCACGGGCTGTCATTAATTATGCTAACATTCCATGAGCTTGTCATAAGCCAGAGGGGTTATCGCTAATCCGAAAAATGGGTCAATTCGAACCAAAAAATCAATAAAAGTCCTTATAATATTGAGAAAACCGTGATCGACACTTCCCGTTTTTTATCTGATCTTCATCATCTCCGCAGCTTCGGCGCGCAGGGCACCGGCGTGGTCCGTCCGGCCTATTCCGTGCCCGACCTTGCTGCGCGCGACTGGCTGGCAGAACGAATGGCCGAGGCTGGATTGGCCGTGCATTTTGATGCGATGGGCAATCTCTTTGGCTTAGCCCCGTCGCCTTCCCTTTTGCTTGGATCGCATTCGGACACGCAGCCGACCGGCGGTTGGCTCGACGGAGCGCTGGGGGTGGTTGCGGCGCTAGAGATTGCGCGGGCGTCGCATATGACGGGCGGGCCTGCGATTTCAGTTGTATCCTTTCAGGATGAAGAAGGTCGCTTTGGTGGGACTACTGGATCAGCCGTGTGGTCGGGCCTGCTGCCTTTGGCTGAGGCGGATGTTGTAAGGGACGCAGACGGTGTGTCGCTGTCTGAGGCGCGGTCTCTGTTGGGGGACCGTGTGGGCAGCGACGTTGACCCTGCGCAGTTCACTGGATTTATCGAATTACATATTGAGCAAGGGCCGACGCTGGACGCTGCCGGCGAACAGATCGGCGTGGTCACCGATATTGTGGGTTACCGCGAAATGATGGTGACGCTGACGGGGCAGCAGAACCATGCGGGCACAACCCCAATGGCGCTGCGGCGGGATGCATTTCAAGGCCTATCCGCCTTCAATGCGCGTTTGAACGATCGGTTGCGCAATGTCGTCACGCCGCAATCTGTTTGGACCATAGGCCATGTCGCGGTCGCCCCCAATGCCTCTTCTATTGTGCCGGGCCAGGTTCGGTTTTCCATGCAATGGCGCGACGGGGATAAGGACCGACTGGGGCGGATGCAGGCAATAATAGAGGAGACGCTGAATGAGGTGGCCACCGAGATGAATCTCGGGGTCGAAATTGAACCGAGCTTGGCTCTGGACCCAACGCCTATGGACGCCACTTTGCGCGCAAGACTGGAGGCCGGGGCCGAGGTGGTTGCGGCAGGTCGCTGGCGCCGGATGCCCTCAGGCGCGCTACATGACGCGACCAATGTGGCCCGCCTGATGCCGGTGGCGATGCTTTTTGTACCGTCGATCGGTGGGATCAGCCATGCGTTCGAAGAAGACACCAATGAAGCTGATCTTGTGGTCGGTCTGCGCGTTTTGGCTGAAGCTGTTGGCGTTAAGTGATAGATTGCCGCGAAGCTTGAGCGCTTGGGTTTGCGTAATGATGTTGAATTTTGCGAGAAATTGACCCAGTTTCTGAAACGTCGTGACCCACCAGCTGTCATTAACTCTGCATACTCTCCATGATGTTATTGTGGGCCAGAGGGGTCAGCGCGACATAAATAAAGGGGTCAGTTCGCCCTCGAAATCAATGCCATGTATGTCTTCGGGTCATTCATCTTGAGGTGAGCGGTTAAAGCCGTGACGCCAGCTGGGCTATTAGTCAGTCTTTACTTTAAGGTGTTTGATCCCCGAAACAGCTCCGCCAACTGCGCATCGTGTTCAGCGAGGAAATCCTTCAGCACGCTGGCAGGTTTCACGTACTTACGGGTGGCCGGGTCAAGTTTTGCGAAGACCTCCGCCATGGCGACCGCCAATGCGCTGGTCGGACCGATTTGCGGCCGCAAATCGTTGCGGGTAAACATGCTTTCCGCATGGACATCGCTCATGCCCGGCGAAGCCGCGGGATCAGATCCAGTCGAGGCTGTGTCACGCGATGTTTTATCGTCCTGAGCCTTGGCCGTTTCTTGCGAAGCAATTTCGACCGCAGGTTTAAGTCCGCCGTTTTCAATTGTCCGCGACAGGATCTTTTCGTCGCTATCGTCCATCGGCAGGGGCAGGCGGCGGCGGGGAGTATCAGACATCGAACTGACCCCGCAGGCTCTGTGTCAACCGATCCGCGGCCGTCTGCATCTTTAGGAATGGGGCAGGATCACTGCTGGATGTGATTGTTTCCTGCGTCGTCATGCGACGTCCGAGGAAGCTCGTGATGGCAGCGGACTGATGGATTTCGTCGACCGCGCCAAAATGGGTGTAGATCAGTTCTCGCATGACATGCATCTCCGCGTTTGGGAATCCGTTGGGGCGTTGATAGACAACGCGCAGCATATCCATGGGCGGTACCGTGGATCCGATCTCCCGCAATGCTGTTTCAAGATATCGCAATGTCTTCTGGACGCCCATCACTTCTGCTTCGACTGGACCACTTGGGGAGATCACGAGGTCGCAGATGGCGAGGGCTGCAAGTTGCCTGACGTCGTCGGATCCAGCGGTATCGATGATGACCCAATCGGTTTCTTCCTCCAGGGCTGCGACCAGAGCGTTGTAGTGATGCGCAAAGCTGGCAGGGTGGGTCACCGCCATTTGGGACACCTGGAGGGCAGGGGATCGCTGCGCAACCGGCTCTGCCCATTTGGTAAGGGTCCCCTGTGGGTCGAGATCGATCAGCCGGACGGTGTCGCCTTGGCGGAGCAGTCCGTCAGCGCACAGAGCGGCGAGTGTCGATTTGCCGACGCCGCCTTTGGTGGATGCAAAAGTAATGACGCGCATGCGGAATCCTCCAGAAGCGCGTCCGGCAATTTGGCCAGCTACGCGTTGTGAATTATTCATCCATAGATTGTGTTTCTGTATGGCGCAACGCGGATCGCACATGGCTCTGCAGCGTATCGCGCATCACGCAAAACGCATCCGCAGGTGGCATGTCGCGCATGGCGGACATGGCGGACATGCATATCGCGCGCTGCAGGTGCGCCACTGAAACTTCACGTATTGCGCATACGCCAGTGGCCGAAAGCGCTGTTTCATTGGAATATATGGCTTCATACACCGCGTAGGACCATTCGCACCGCCAGCTCTCTGCACTGACTTACGCTGCTTAAACAAGCGCGGTCGGTCCTCGCCGGCGGGGGAAAATCACCCCGGCCAAGCAAACCGAGTGGCGCGATCGGCGGAGCCGTCGCTAGCCACACTAACTTTTCTTACAGCTCTCTTTAAACGTGTATTTCACGTTGCGGTGCTCGGTGTGAGGAGGTAGGAAGAGGTAGCAGGATATGTCCCCTGTGATACAAATTCGTGCTGAGCCGACATGACACTCAAATCCTTCACGACGCAGCACAAGACAGCGGCTGGCAACATGCTTCTGGAGGGCGCGACGCCGAAGGCCGTCGCTCAGACATTCGGCGTCCATGTCTCGACGATCTACGCGCTCAGAAAGGCCCTGGGTCACGGTCACGCCAAGGCGGACCGGGCTTCCCATGTCGTGCATCTGCGGCTGTCGGACGCCGAGTTCCGCGCACTGGAGGCCTTCGTGGTCGATGCGGGTCTGCCGTCACGCACCGCTGCCCTGCGGTCGCTCATCCGGGGGGCGACTGGCTTTCTGGAACTGCGTCGCGACGAGTTCCTCGATCTGTCGGAGGTGCGTGGCGAGCTGAAGGCCCAAGGTCGCAATCTCAATCAGATCGCGTTCGCGCTGAACAAGGCCGCCCGGATGGGGGGTGCCGTTCTATCACCGGCAGACCGCGCGTTTCTGACAGGGCTGAAGCAGGCCTATGTGGCACTCGATGGCCATGTGTCTGGCGCGTTCCGGGAGGTGCGGCAGAAGGGCAGGGCGGCCTTGCACGCGGCGACGCGGCTATGAGGGGTGCCGGGTTCTACGACGAGATCCTGATCCGGGCCAACCGTGGCATGGGCCGGACGGCTGTCGGCGGCGGTGCAAAGCCGCGGGCCGAGCGGATCTGGAAAAGCCTGACGTCAGGCGGGAGTGCGTTTGTGAAGCGCATCCCGGGGGCTGGTGTGCAGCATCCGACGCAACTGGCGGGTCAGCTGGCCTATGTGAACGGCAAGGCGAAAGCGATCTTCGGGTTCGCCACAGATGTATGCGCCGAGGGCGATGCCTTTGCGCAGGCCGACCTCGACAAGATGATGGAGGCCTGGGCGCAGGACTGGCACGGCAGGCCCCGCAACGGGCACACCAGCCACATGGTGTTGTCGTTCCCCGATGACGTCTCGCAGGAGAGCGCGGTCCTGATCGCGCAGGAATGGTGCGCTGAGATGTTCGAGAGCGAGCTGCACGTGGCCGACACCTGGGAGTACGTGGCAGCCCTTCATACGGATACGGCAAACCCGCATGTGCATGTGGTGTTGAACAATCGCGGGGCAGGGGGGGCGTGGTTCTCGATCTCTACCGGGGGCGTGCTTAATCCGCAGATGATGCGGGACCGCATGACCGATATTGCCGACGACTACGGCGTGCGGCTCGAGAGCCTGAGCCGCGCCGACCGGGGGCTTTACCGCGATCCTATCGGCAGTGCCGCCATCTTCGCGGCCCGCGAGGGGCGCAGGTTACCGGGCGCGGACATCGTGCTGGATGTCGCTGTCGATTGGCGCCGGGAGGACATGCAGCGGACCGCGGCCCTCTACACCGTGCTGGCCGATTTTGCCGAGACGATCGGTGCACCGATGATCGCCAGCCGCGCAAAACTTTCAGCCGCGGCCCTGTTCGCAGGCAAAGACGTCCCGAAAGGACAGGATATGGATATCGACCTTGACGTGACCGCGGACCGCGCGGACATCCGTGTATCTCTGATCGGCTGGGCGGAGCAAAACAGCGACGCCCTCGAGGCCCTGCCCGAGGAGACCCGCAGGCAGGTCATGACGAAGATCGACGCGGCGCTGACGCTGATCGAGACCGACGGCACGGAGGATCTGACCCAAGACAGCATCTGGGCGGGATTTGGCGCGGCACCGTCGTCCTACCTGATCCCTGATACGGACAAGCTGGAGGCCCGGGCCGCCCTTTACGCAGGTCCGGACAAGACCGACCTGCTGCGGGCGTTCGTGGCAGGGCAGGCGTTCGATGCATACCTCGTGACCGGCGAGGTTGCGCCCCGTTTTGCACCCGTTCTGCCGGCTGTTGCCGAGGCCTACGCCGAGATGCACAGCCACGATCTGGCGGAGATCCCGCGCGCCATTACAGCCTACATCGACACCTCCGCAGCACTCGGACTGGACCCGGATGACATAGCACAACGGCTCATCGCACGCATGGACGATCCGAAGCTAAACGCGCAGCGCGAGCGGGGCGACATCGCGCGGATAGCGGCCCATCGCGGGTCTGATCTGTCCGACACCGCGGCGCTCGCTATGGCCGCGGAGGATTACCGCGACTTCCAGCTCGGGTTGGCCACGGTCGAAGAGACGCTGATCGCCGCGAGCCGGGTCTACAGTCGCGAGGGCGTTGCACAGATATTGGAGGACGCCGCACATACGGCGGCCTCAACGGGGCGCGCCGATCTCGCTGACAGCGCCACCGGCCGCCAAGTGCTGACGGCCTTCGTGGCCCTGGAGGGCAGGGGGGCTATGCAGGAGATCGCGTCCGGCAACATGGATCCGCTCGCCGCCTACCTCACCACACCGGCCTCCCAACGTCTGGCCGCCAGGGAGCTGCTGAGATCCGCAAAGTCCCTCGATGTCGGCCTGGAGCTGAACGAGATCGAGACCGGGCTCGAGGCCGTCGATCCGACTTATGCCCGCGGGCTGGGCTACTCGATATGAGGACGCTCTTCGCAAGCCTGCTGGCCATCTTCTGCGGGCTGGTGACAGGGTCCGCGCTGGCCAGCGTCTTCCTGACATTCACTTTGCGGCGGGACATCCTGACCATGGACGTCCTGCTGCACGCCAGATCGGTGGCGGCGGGCGTGTGGGGGACACAGCCTTACCTGACCGGGCATCTGATCGTCGCAGGGGTCGTCGCGGTGTTCGTGGTCATCGCCATCGTCACCGTCATCTGGGACCGGCTGGTCAGTTACGGCGAACGCCGCTTCCAATCGCTGTCCAGCCTGCGCAAGAACAGGATGATCAACGCGCCCGGCTACGGGTTCGTGCTCGGCGAGCAGATCAAGCCACCTGCGCAAAGACCGGATCGCCCGATCAAGGTGAAGGCCCGTCATAGAATCCTCGACAGAGCGCTCCCGTTCCGGACTCGCCGCCTGCGCTATGTTGCGTCGCTCTACAGCACCGTCAGCAACGTGCTGATGATTGCCCCGACCCGGTCTGGCAAAGGTGTCGGCTTCGTCATTCCCAATGCCCTGACCTTTCCCGGCTCGATGGTCGTGCTGGACGTGAAAGGCGAACTCTGGGACGAGACGGCACGGGCCCGTCAGCAGATGGGCGATGCGGTCTACAGGTTTGCGCCGCTCGATTTTGAACACCCGACGCATCAGTATAATCCGCTGGCCCGGCTGCTCGATATCGAAGACTTGGAAGAGCTCTGGACAGGGCTGGAACGGATCGCACAGCTGTTCCTGCAGTCTGACGGCAAGCAGGACTGGCTCGAAGGCTCGATTTTATTGTTTGTCGCGGCCGGTATCCTGGCCGTGCAGCGCGGCAATCCGACGATGGGCGAGATTTACCGGATCCTGTTCGGCACAGGGCAGGGCGAGGACATCGGCAAATCGTCCGCCGATCTGCTGCATGCGGCCGCCAGGGAGTGCAAATACCCACCGGCGGCGCGTGAGTTCAGCACCAAGGCGTCGCTCGATGCCAAGATCCAGCAAAGCTACATCTCGATCCTGAACGTGGCTGGCCTCGCGCAATGGGCGAACCCACGGGTCGAGCGGGTCACGCGCCGGAACGATTTTGACTTCACGCAGATGCGGTGCACCCCGACGTCGGTCTATCTGGTCGTTCAGTCCGAAGACATCGAAAGGCTGAATTCTCTGATCCGCTTGTTCTTTGCCGATCTGATCGCGTTCCTGCGGTCGTCAAAGCCGAAGGACGACGAGCCCTGGCCGATCTTCATGCTGCTGGACGAGTTCGACCAGCTGGGTCACATGCCGCTGATGGTGCAGGCGATGAAACAGACGGCCGGCCACGGTGGGCGTTTTGCGATCATCACCCAGTCCGTCCCCGGCCTGTTGTCGATCCCTTACACGCCAGAAGAGGTCAAAGCGATCGAGAGTGCTTGTCAGGTCAAACTCTACATCTCGGCTAGTGAGGATTTTACGGCTGGTGAGTTGGAGACAGCGCTGGGGACGCGCACGGGCGCGACCGTCAGCCGGACCCGTGAGATGACGGACGTGGGCTTCGGGGCAGGGAGTGTCACCCGCAGCACCGAGCACCGCCCGCTCCTGTCCAAGCAGGAAATCCGCGACATGGACCCGGACAAGATCATCATTCTGCCGGAACGCCAGAACCCGATCCTTGCCAACCGGATCAAGTACTACGAGTCCGCGGAAATTCTGAAGATCCATGCGGCACAAGAGGGGCAGTCCTATCCTTTCCCCGCAGCGGATCCGTCTGAAAAAACCATGACGATGACTGACGTTCGCGCAGCAGTGGCCGCGGCGCAGGAAAAGGACGCTGAGACTGCCCTGAAAACCGAGGCGGCGATCGTCGAGAACCGGTCCGCAACGACGGCAGCCTCAGTCACCCCGCGGGTCAAGGAGGTCGTCAAACCGAAGCCGGGTGGTGCCTTGACCGAAGCCGGGCAGGCCGCACTACTGGGCTTGGCACAGGACATCGAAGGCCAGCTCCCACAGACGACGAAACGGCTCACGGAAGAGGTCTGAGCCTGGCCAGGTTTGCGCCGTACGTGTCGGCCTCTCAGGTCGTTATGATCTGACTTTATCCGCCGTCCGGATTGGATGAGATCGTCGCCATGGGTCAGAATATCATACAAGCGTGTATTGCAGAACGGCCCAGACAGGGGGGATGATCACCTTGTTTATCGGTGGGCTGACTTTTGGGCACCGCGTATTGCCGCAAATCGCCATGCAGTGTCCGGCCTGCTCGAGCTGATGGATGATGAGCCTGACCTCCCCAATGTTCTGCTCACACTCTTCGGCGCCGTTCTCGCCGCCATGCGTATGAACCGCGAGAACCGTGAAAAGGATGCGCAGGACATTTTTGCGCAGGTCGATCTCTGGCTGGATATGAAGGCGGCAGCGCAGAGTTTTGACAACCGACAAAAGGTGGGACTATGCTGGGCGTTCATCGAGGCCGGTCTGGAGCCTCCCGATGGGATCCGGTTCAGTCCCATTTTGCCAGCTTTCTGCTTTTCAACGAATGGCTGCTGTCCTAGGGATCGCGCCCTTTTTTAACCCGCCTGAGATAGCTTTTCCGGTGCTGGGTCCATGGCCAAGGGCGATGGCTGATATGGCAGCTTCAGAGGACGCTCTTTGGATTTGGAACGACATTCCGCTTGGGTTTGCCCCTGTAACTTAGAAGAACGTCACCGCTCCAACCTTCGCCTTGAAAAAAGGGTGGTAGAGATCGGTCCCGTAGTGGTTGCCGCCGGTAATACGGGTTGGCAGTCGGAACCCGCCGAAGGTCTCAAACTCTGACAGATCGCCACCGAACGGTTGAAGACGGTAGATGCGCTCGTCGTTCTCGTTACTCCAGCGCTGGAACTGGACGCGCAACGGACGTCCGGCACTATCGACGGTTACGCGCGCACTCTGGTCCATGTCGCCGACGCGCACGCGCACCTCGGCTGTATCGGTGTCCACGCCGTGCCATTCGATCAAGTCCCTCCCGGCATCGGCGGCAGGCAGGAACGCGGCGGGCGTCCAGAACAGGCCCTCGCCAACCATACGCCCGAAGGATGAACGACGGTGATCGCGATCGTGCCCTACCCGTCCGACGGGCACGCCATTGAGAATACGGAACCGGCTCCAGCTTCGCGTCGGTCCCAATGCGTCCGAACCGGTCACACGCATGGCGCCGCCCGTGCGTACCTGCCAAACGAAGCCGAAGGGCGGGGCGAGTACTTGCTCGGCCCGCATATCCTGATAGCGCGGATCATCACGCGTGCCGAGGCTCAGCTCACCGGCCATCTTGATTGCTGCTGCCGTGCGCAAGGGCGTGCCGGATTCGATGGCAAAGAGGAAAAAACGCCGTGCTGGCTCGGGCAGTCCGTGGACCATGGCGGGAGCAAAGGGTGGGGCGGGAACCCCGCTGGAAGCCGCAAGGAGTTCGTCGCGAAGGGTGGCGTCGGATCGACCATCCACGATGCGAATGGCGACAATACCACCCGCACCAATCGCAAGGACCGCTACCAACCCGATTGCCGCTCGCGGCATCACCGGTCCCATACGCACCCCTTACGCTCTAATGGTTGAAAATATTCTCTCACGGAACAAGCAGACATTCCAACAGCCACAGCAAAATTACAGTTTGTCCGCACAGCAGACCTACGTTGCAGTGAAGTTCCGGTGTCGGCCAGAAACGCTTAGTGTTCGGGACGGGACTGCCTGACAGTTCGAGCCGATTAGACTCGGAAAATCTGCCCCTTTTGGGCAGCGATGCACGACGCTTGCCCGCTATAAAATATCAAGAGACGGCACA
>TARA_R100001369_G_scaffold4961_3_pt1 | contig 10270 bp, 8 predicted proteins | sample TARA_R100001369 | Tara Oceans TARA_R100001369 (sample SAMEA2621528) | marine metagenome | biome: marine biome (ENVO:00000447); feature: surface water layer (ENVO:00002042); material: "saline water (ENVO:00002010), including plankton (ENVO:xxxxxxxx)" | depth 5 m | reverse complement strand
GGGCGCGGATATTGACACTCTCTTTTTGCATTGACCACGTGAGCACGGCGGTAAGGGCATCGACGACAAGCGCGACGCCACCAATAATCACGATCGTCCATCCCTCTATTTCAGGAGGATCGATCATCCGCATAGCGCCTTCGTAAATCAGGTAGACGCCGACAATAATGAGGGTGGTGTAGTTGATGAGTGCTGCCACTATCTCGATGCGGCCATAGCCAAAGGTCATGTGCGCATCGGCGGGCCGTCTGGCGATTTTACGAGCGGCAAAGGCAATGACTAACGCTGCCATGTCTGAAAAGTTATGTAACGCATCAGCGATCAGCGATAAGCTTCCCGCCATAATGCCACCGACGATTTGAGCGATGGTTAAGAGCCCATTGGCCCAAATGGAGATGCTGACGCGCCGGTCGCCAGAGGCAGGATCAATGTGGGGATGATCATGATGATGTCCCATCTGTTACCCTCTCTCGAATTATCTGTTCTTGGTACTATAAAACCTCTAGCAACTAAAGCTTCAACCCTTGAGCATTGTCTATTTGCATCGCTTGATTGGGAAGAGCGTTCTGAAGTGGCTTAATGGATGTGACCAACCCAGTTAAGGAATAATCCCCTCTACTGGAGACTGTGCTAAATGACTGCAAAAAAGAAGTATTCAAAGGAGTCAAGCTGGACGCCATTAGCCTCGTGTTAGAGCAAGGCTGTAGCCGAGCGGAAGCAGCACGCAGCTTAGGCATCAATGCCAACATGATGGGCCGGTGGATCAAAGAGCAAGAGCTGGCGACCGACGACGGGCAAGCATTTCGCGGTAACGGAAAGTTGACGCCGGAGCAGGCTGAGATTCGCAAGCTGCGTGAAGAGGTGCGGCTTCTGAAGATGGAGAAAGAAATTCTAAAAAAAGCGACGGTCTTCTTTGCCAAGGAAACGCGGTGAAATACGCGTTCATCACCCAACATAAGAAGATCTGGCCGATCGCTTTAATGTGTCGATTACTGGGTGTAAGCCGCAATGGCTACTATAAGTACAGACGGCGCCATCAGAGCCAACCGCCAGCGCCTGAACACCAAGCGATGTTGGCAGCGGTCACAGAAATTGCTGAAGCGAGTGGCTACAGCTACGGGGTGAGGCGAATGAAACGGGCGCTCAATGCTTTGGGCTACCCGGTGGGCCGCAGGAAAGCCCGATCACTGATGCGCGAGGCCGGCGTCAGGGCGCGCTACCGTAAGAAATACAAGGTAACGACCAACAGTCAGCATAAACAGCCGGTATTTGAAAACGTCCTGAAGCGAGCGTTTACGGTGGCGGTGCCGGATCAGACTTATGTATCAGATATTACGTATATTTGGACACAAGAGGGCTGGCTATATCTGGCTGTCTATATTGAACTGTTCAGTCGGCGGGTCGTGGGCTGGAGTATGGGGTCGAGGATGAAGGCCCGTCTGGTCACTGATGCGCTGCACATGGCCTTATGGCAGCGACGGCCAGCAGCAGGCTTGATAGTGCATTCAGACAGGGGATCTCAGTACGCAAGCAACTCGTATGGATGTTTGCTATCAGCCCATAGCTTTGTCGGTAGCATGAGTCGCAAAGGCGATTGCTGGGACAACGCATTGGCAGACAGCTTTTTTGCCAGCCTTATGAAGGAGCGAGTCCAATGGAAACATTATCAAACCCGCGCCGCAGTAAGACATTCTGGACTATATCGCGATGTTTTATAACAGTCGGCGGCTACACTCATATCTAGTTTACACCAGCCCCAATGATTACGAATCAGCAATGGCAGAACTAAAGAAAGTAGCTTAACTGGGGTGTCACAAATTGGTTGACCACTCCAAAAAGGGTTCAAGCAATCGATGATGAAAAAGAAGTTGCTATGGTAACCATTCTGCTTGGATAGAGAAAACAATACCTACTTCACGAGCTATAAAAAGCTAATGGAAAATAAGTTAAAATTAGGGGGTTATATGGTTTTTATTCTTACAGTGTCCAATACTAGCTGGGCTCATCGCGGCAAGGGCAGTCGGTATTCAGTGTGATTGAGCCAATAGATCGAATAAGCCGCCTATCTAAGCATGAGTGATAGAAAATTTAGACAGATCTGCCTTTAAATGCTTCCATCCAGTTGATTGAGGCGTGACGATGCTGCTGAAATCATTAGCTTATAAGTGAAGGAAGTCTGCGCAGTTCTGAAATAGTAGTCAGAAGTGAGTTGAGTGCGTCTTTGTCACTCATTTCGTTGGAATTATAGTAACCTGCAATTTTAAGCATTTGATGAATTCTGGCTTTAATTTGAGTAAAGGCCCTATGATCGAGTTAGATGGTTTTGCTCAAGTTAGCGCATCGACTATTTATGAAGATCTAAGAAGTATAAGAAACGAATTTTAAAAAGTGTATGGTTTAGGGTTTAATGTTGTAGAGACTAAAGAATCAGATAATGAATCTAGCCAATTCTTGTCGGGAGAGAAAATTGTACTTACTGGTACGATGGAAAGTTGAGGAAGATCTATTATGAAAGCATCCGCTTAAAAACTTGGTGCAAAAGTTAGTAAATCAGTATCTAAAAAATACTTCATTTTTAGTTGTAGGCAATAATGTTGGAAATAAGCTTGAAGATGCTAAAGAAAAAGAAGTAAATATACTAACCGAGGCAGAGTGTTTAGCGCACATCAAAACAAAGGAGTAAACTAAGCCGGAAGTAAATAGATCGAATATACAGGTTTCATAACTATCATTTCAACAAGAGCGTACATTTAATATTTTCAATACTATAAATATAACAATAGTGAGGGAAGCACTTGATGGCGTCTAACTGACGCCATTTAAAATGTAATTAAACACCAATTGCAAAGATAAACAGTCGTAGAGTTATATTAATTAAACGTGGATAAATCCTTTATAGCTCATCAAGTAAAACTAATAGTTTTTGTAATGCTTTGTTCTCATTAATATTGTTTAATCTTAAATCTTTTGCAATAGTTTTCATTTTTTGTATGCGTATTCTAACTTGCGTAGAAATATTCTCATTATTGCCATTCTGTAAATTATTGTATTCTGAAGCTAAATGTATATATCGTGATAACGTGTCGTTTGATGCGTGCATTGTTAATTTTCTGCATGCGTCTGCAGCTACTGTTAATACGTTGAAGAAACTACCTGAAGATGAAATTTTTTGGATTGCCTTAGCAATGTTAATTGTTATGAAACGATGACGAAAAGAGTGATTGTTGAGGTGTTTTAAGTAGTCAGAGTATTGGCTACCATTTATCACTTTCTTAGCATAGTTTTTTATGTAGGATGCAGTAAGAGGATTCCCAGTTCTTATATCAACAAAAATTGCATCATGATTTAAATTTGGAAATTTATCTTCAACTTTTAAGATATGTATCATTATAATTTGCAAGTCATCCATTGTAGTGGGAACTTGACGGGTCTTACCTTTATATTTTCCTTTAAGAATAGGGAGGTCCCGGATAACAGCTACTTCATTGACATCCGCTAATGGATGCATTGCCTTCTTAATCATTGATCGTGTAATTTTATGAATTTCAGTAATTCGTGATCCTGATATATCTAGTAAAGTGCCTAATGCTTGCCAACGAGTAACTAAAAAATCATTAATATTAGGATGATAGGTGGTATGATTAATTGCATCAAACCACATCATTAGTTCGTGGTCACGAATGTAATCAGTTTCACGACTTATATGTATTAAACCATCTAAGGCGCGGTGTGTTATATATTCAATGTTACGACCGTTTTTTTGAAAACTTGATAAAGAGTAGTGTACATTGAATTTCTTATCTAATGAAAAATTTGAAGTAGCCAATTGCCATTCTGGGTATTTACCACTTAGGTAAAGAATATAGTTGAGTGCAGTTCTACCATGGGAGATAATAGTGTCGTCATTGACGCCTCGATCATTTAAGGTTTCAATGAAATCATAAATAATACTATCATCAATCATTTCTAGTTTGATTTTATTATCGTCTAAAAAAGAAGTAAAAATATTAAGGCTGTATGCCTTTTTAACTACAGTAGTAGCTAAGGGAGAAATGTTGTAAACTTGCGAACCCCCGCCGTAATTTGTTAAATATGCATTTGCTTCCCAGTCGAAGCTACCATCATTTTTTATGATTAAAGGTAATGGGCAATTGGAGCTTTCGTGCTTTCGGCTGCTGGTCAGTATAAAATCTAAGCGCGGATACTTAGCTATCTGTAGTTTAGACATTACTTAATCATCTGAAAACGATGCCTTCCAAGAATTCGTGATTGATCTAAAATCATTGTTCTATATGCTTCATCAATATGTTTGTCTTCTCGATTTTTCTCGATTAACTGCATATAGGCGCGATATACCTCCGCAAGAGCGGATCTCAACATTTCATTCTCTTCACGAAGATCAGTTAAACTATCGTAACTAGCATTTGAGGAGAATTTATATTCACGGCTACTCGTATCCGAGTTTATAATTCTTTGGTTTGCATTATTAATAGCTGAAAGTAAGGTTTTGAGAGCGTTTGCGTTATGGTCTGCGTACGCTGTATTACGAGAATATGCACATATATTAAGTTCCTCATCGTGCCATTTGTGTATAGCAACTTCAGATATTTTTCGCCCTTTTATCATAAGGCTTGTAGGTATATCATCTATAATATCAATTTGATCAAGAATTTTAGCTTTTAGCAATATTGACTTTGTTATTTTATTCTTCTTATCAAGCACGTTTTTAGATGTTTCACCAGTTTTAAATTTTGACACTTTTAAGATTCCTCTTTATCTGAGAAATAGAAAAAAACATCCTCACCATTTATTTTATGAAAACGTACTTGTTCGCCAGTATTTGCTATGTGATCATTGATCATACTGTGGACAAGAGGCTCCAAAACAGTGGAAATTTTTGATTCTTGCCTGGCTGATGAAACGATATTTTGTATGGTTTCATCACTGTAAATACATTTATGTAGTTGGGCGGCAGTACGTGCAATCGTTAATTTTGCCTCCTCAAGCCATTCATCTGTAGGCGATACTTCGGCATAATGGAATGTTTGATCTAGGTCTGCATGTCCCATAAACCAAGATAATTCATCTAAACCGTAAGAATCAGAGAAGTTAAAATAAAGCACTGCGAATAAACGACGAAACTGGTGTGTGGTTGGATACCAGCGTTTACCATCTATGAGTGGAGATTCACTCCAGTCTTGGAAAAAATCTATAGCATTGTAGATACTATCGAGTCCTAAAGGCGCTTTATAAAATTCTCCACCGGAATAAAGGTTAGCGTACATTGATCTCTCTGCTATTATCGCGCCAAATAAGTATGATTCAGAGTCTTGTGAGAAGAAGTTGCGACGTGATTCAAGTTCACAAATAAGTGCCGCAAAGTCTAGCCCATAATCATGAATTAAATTGGGAATGGGTCGATGCACTTCCTCTAAATCAAATCGTTCTGAAGTTTTTGGGATGCGAAGAACAAGGTCGAATAAACCATCGATTGGAGATTGTCGAAAACAGTCACGCTTAAGTGAGAGTAGGGAGGTTGAACGCCCGGCTGAAAAGCTCGCTAATAAAAGCCATATAGCCGCACAGTATAATGTTATGGCATTACATACTGATAAGCCTTTTTTATCGTTTGGCGAAACTGTTTCTTCTGTTTCTGTGAGCCACGATGTTATATTGAGAGAGGTAAGAGCGTCTGGAATACTGGTATGTTTAAACGTATACTCTTTAATTTCTTTAGAATATCTAGCTTGAATTGTAGATGGTGAGTGCCCTAGTTCTTTGATTTTATTTTGCTCTGTTTTATTAAGTTGTGAAACAAGTTCTAGTAACGGGGGGCCAAAATTCCGTGCAAAATGTAAAGCTGAAGAAATTGTATGAAGAGCAACATTAACAGGCATTAAGGGCGTTTTTTCTGGCTCCAGCATGTGCTTAAATATTGTTTTTCCCGAAGAAAATAACTTTATGGGGGAGTGCTGGAATTTGTATAGCTGAGCCGTCCGCGATACGTAGAGCGCTTCTAAATGAGAAATAATATTTGAGATTGTTTTTTCTTTAGGAGCTAGGTCTATATCTGAGTTAAAATCCTTCGTGTTTGCTTTTTGATACTTTCGAAATTGATTTTTTTGTGCTTGAAAGTTATCGAAACGAGAATCTAAGAGGAGAATCAACTTGTGTTTCAGACTCATGAATTCTCTTAAAGTCATCTGAAATTCATGAGAAAGTTCATTCCAATCAATTTCTGATTTTGCTCTCCAGCGGTGCATTATAATTTCTAATGCAGCATCTAAATGTTGTCTAGAAACCTTGTATGACAGTAGGTAGTGTTTAAGGTCGTTGAATGTTAATTGGTCTAGATTCCTTACTGGTGGCTTATTGGTTCTATGTCGTAGCTCATTCGCATGAAATATGACATATGTTGTCGTAATTAATATGTCTCTCATGCGAAGAGGTCGGCTGATCTTTCCGATTAGGTGTAAGTACAAAAGGCTATGGCGGATATCGATTAGTAAAGGTGACCATAGAGGATCCGTTAAATATTCTCCATATGACACGGATCGTTTGAATTCCAGTTTATCTACACTCTGGGGATCCTCTCCTGGTATTGTAGCGGGAAATGCTGTCTTCGCCAGTATCCATACTTCATCGTCTACAGAATTATTTAACATCCATCTGGGCTTTGGGTAGTTCTTATCCTCTATTATATTGACCGCCTCAATATAATCGACCAGCTCTCTTTTTGGACTAAAATTGAAATTTTTCATATTATTTAACATATTATCCATTCTGCACGGCTAAATGCGCTTTACGCAAAAGCTGTTTCATGGTGATAGGACCTTCTGAGATTTTGGTAAGTACATTTTTGCAGTATTCCCGCAAGGTCTCTTCGGAGCCTTCTAAGGCATATTTAATTGCGAGAGCGATGTTTTTTTCGGATACACAAAAATATATGTTGGAGGGTTTACTTACTGTTTGTGGGTGAAAAGCGATTCTCTCGAAGAGATTACCGCCCATATCTGGATTTTTAAAAGCTTGTTTGACTTGATTTTCAAAAGTTTCGCTGTCAAGCAAAAGTGACTGAGCTGGTGCAGCATCACTAGATACTGCCATATATAATAAAATATTTTGGAAAGCTCGGATTTTGACTCTATAAACTAACTCTGAAAGGTATGGGGGTATATACCGTGCAAGTGTTGTTTTTACGTGATTACCAAGATAGGTTGCGGACTTTAATGCGTTTCCATTCGAATCAAGATAAATTAAAATTGCTTTCGACGTGCGAATTTTTTTCAACGAAGCTTCATTAAAAACTGTTTTTTCTTTTGCAAGCTTTTGTCTTATGTTATTAAAACAGTTCTGGAAAGTTTCTGGTGTTGGGGATGTTGCTCCCCACTTGGTTAGGCATAACCAAAGCTCAGATTGTTTGGTTATACCTCGAGTTCGTGATGTCATTTCTAGTGCCATCTTCAAACACGTTGCTGCATCAATATCATTAGGATCTATTTCAGTCAGTGGAAATGTGCTGCCAGCAGCATGTCTGGTTCGAGCATTTCTGGCGCGAGGCTTTAAGGCCTTGAGTCGTACACTCCCTTCATCTGTTACTTGAACAAATTCATGGCCGTGGCTATCACTATAGATTTTAACTTTGTAGAGTGAGTAGGGATTAATCCCGAGTTCTTCTACAATGATGATTTGCATGGCAGACGCAACTTTAGGTAGTAGTCCCAAATAACCTAAAAGCTCATGACGACAACGAAATCCATAAATACTAAATGTTTGAACGTTCTGCACCACGGAATCAAAATAATGATCAAGTGCTGCAACTTGATTTTCAAAACTCAGTGGGTTTGTATTATAAAATGGATTAAGATATTTCTTACCTTTTGTATTGTTTTTTACCAGCATTTTGGGGTGGTTAATAAACTCCTTAACCTGGCTTTTTTCAACTATTTCTTTCTTTGATTGGAAGGCGTGATAAGCGTCGTAAACTATATTTTTTGCTTCTGATACGATTATATTTAAATTGTTAGATAAATCTTTTTTTAAATCAGATATAAATGTGCTGGAGTCAATAAACTTTTCTTTTTGATGTTCGTCATACACTTTAATATTTGATATTAAAGGGTTGTTAGAACGCACTTTCTGCGTTCGTGTGCATCGACGCAAGTTGTTCGGGAGAACAATATTATTGGGTAGCAATTGGTGCTCGATGAGTACCAAAAACGAATTTTTTACATTCTGAAAACGACCATATGCGCTACTTCGCTGATAATTATTTAACAAATCATCTCGAAATATAGAGAGTTCGTTGTTAATAATTTTTGGATTTTCATGCCAGTTAGTGGATGTTGCGTGAAGCTGCGGTAGAATTTCAACCAGCGGGCCGCGATGATGCTTGCTATTTTTTTTCGAGTTGACATGTTCTTTAAGTCTTTTAGCAATATTTGGAGTGCAACATTTTAAAAGTATAGCGTCAAAGATTTGGTCGGCACTTAGCTTTGCTTTTAGCTTGTTGAGCGTTTTATCGGGAATTTTTTCTTCTTTGTACTTTTGGTGATCCATGTTTGTTTGAGGCTTAGATGGAAGTTCGCCATCTTCTTTAATAAAGCCATAACCTATAAGTTTGTTAGTTATAATTAAGATGTATGCATAATTTTTTGCGGCGGTTGTCAGAGTGTGTTGTTGGCAGTAATACGAACGAATAAATTCGAGGTTTCGTACCAGAGAAAATGAATTATTGTTTCCAGTCTTGGATTCGATGAGCAAGCCGATGCATGTACAAAGAGCATGCATAGTGGCCTCGCGGTTCGACTTGGCTAGGCTATTCGCATATCCAGTGATGAAATTAAGAGTTTCGCTATCAATGAAGGTAGATAGATATTCAATTTTGTCGTTGTAAGTCAATGCTCAATACCTATTTGAAAGTATCAAGTAGAGATCGTGCACTATTGTTATCGTATAAACAATTGATAAAATGAGAAATTATTCATATGATGTAATTGTAGAGAGTGACACTTTGAAGTGATTCCTCAAGTCGTGAGCGTGCATACCGAGCTGCGACCAGCGGATGCAAGGGAGATCATTTTTCCCGAACATTGCCCGGTGTGTGGTTCTGATATCGAGCGTATTGAAGGCGAAGCGGTAGCTCGCTGTTCGGGGGGGCTTTACTGCGCGGCGCAGCGTAAAGAGGCACTCAAGCATTTCGCCAGTCGCAAAGCGCTGGATATTGACGGCTTGGGCGAAAAGTTGATTGTGCAGTTAGTTGATTTGGGCTGGGTAGAAACGCCGGCGGCGCTGTTTCACTTGTCTGTTGAACAGCTTCAAAGCCTGCCGCGTATGGGCGAGAAGTCAGCCACCAACTTGGTCAACGCGCTTGAAACCGCTAAATCGACTACGCTGGCGCGGTTTATTTACGCCTTAGGTATTCGTGAAGTAGGCGAGGCGACGGCGGCCAATCTCGCCAACCACTTTGGTACCCTTGAGGCCATTCAAGCCGCTGAGTTGGAAGCGCTGGAAGCGGTCAACGATGTCGGCCCGATTGTCGCCGCCCATGTGCATACTTTCTTCCGCCAACCGCACAACCAGGAAACCATTGCCGCGCTGATTAATGCGGGCATTACCTGGCAAGAAGCGGAAGTCACCCAAGGCCCTACGCCGCTGGAAGGCCAGACCTGGGTTCTCACCGGCTCATTGGAGAGTATGACCCGCGACGAAGGCAAAGCACGCTTGCAGGCGTTGGGTGCTAAGGTCGCGGGTAGTGTATCGAAGAAGACTACCTGCCTGGTCGCAGGCGAAGCGGCGGGCAGTAAACTTACCAAAGCTGAACAGATGGGCGTGGAAGTCGTGGACGAAGCCACTTTTATCGAACGTCTGGCAGAGTGGGAGCAGCGTGAATGAGCCGTTTTATTGAAGTACCCGCCCGAATGCTGCCAGCGGACACCCTCAATGCCCTGCTGGAGGCGTTTGTGACCCGCCAGGGCTACGACACCACCGATACCACGGGTGAGGGTATGCACGGCTGGGTAGCCGAGCTGAAAAAGCAGCTTGAGCGCAATGAGCTGATTATCGCCCATGACCTTGAGCTAGAGATGACTGAAGTGATGACCCTAGCCCAGTGGCGCTCGTTTGGCCGCGATATCGCCGACGACGAGGAAGAGGGCGATATTTAATAACGGTTCTCGCCCCGAATAATCCCACTAATAATTCGCCGCCCCGGATGCAGGTGATCGACCAGCGGCGCTTCCAGTGGCATTGGTTCATCGCAGATTCGTGA
>TARA_R100001369_G_scaffold8938_1_pt1 | contig 10314 bp, 6 predicted proteins | sample TARA_R100001369 | Tara Oceans TARA_R100001369 (sample SAMEA2621528) | marine metagenome | biome: marine biome (ENVO:00000447); feature: surface water layer (ENVO:00002042); material: "saline water (ENVO:00002010), including plankton (ENVO:xxxxxxxx)" | depth 5 m | reverse complement strand
TGATGTGTATGGTTAGTTGCGTGGTTAAGCAACTAAATTAATAAAAGAAAACGAATCAGAGGAAAATCCGCAGGATTTTCTGAGTATACACAGAACCAGCAATTGATTATACACGTTGTTGTAAACAGTTATTTTATTTTTTCCTGCAAAACTTTTTCCAAACCATCCATCATCAGAACTGGGTTTAACGTTGTTCCAATTATTTTATGGTTTTTATCAAGAAGAAACATATTAGGTAAATAATAAACTCTATTATTTAAAGCCACACTAGATCTGAATTTTTTAGGTGCATACACTGATTTCCATGGGGTTTTGTGTTTATTCACATTCTTTACCATATTTTCTTTGTCTTCAATATAAATATGTAGGATTTCAAAGTCCTTCGAGTTATATTTTTCATACGCACTCTTTTGAAATGGTATTTGAGCTATACAAGGTCCACACCAAGTTGCTGTAAATTCAATTAATAAATATTTGTCTTTAAAATTTGAAAGACTAATTATATTATCATTAGCATCTTTCAATTCAAAATCTAAAAAATTAGCACCAATTTCTGGGACATAATCAAGTTTTAATAATTCTTCAATGTCATTTGCGGCGGTTGTGTTCTTCCATTTGTCTGTTAAAGTATTATAATATGTCTTAAGCTCTTCTTCTGAAATACTAAATCTATCTTCCCATAAAATAATTAATGAAGTCATATTATCGGGATTATTTTTTAAGTAATCCATATTATTTTCATAACCATATTTTTTAGAATATTCTTCATTTTGAAAAGTCTCTTGGCTACCTTTATCTACTTCTAATTTATGGATACTATCAAGGTTCGAGATTATAAGTTTAGTATGTCCAGGAGATAAGAGCATATGCTTTGCTGATGTATTTACGCCATTAAATTGAAAACTTCTAGGCTCTTGTAATTCAAAGTTGAATTCAAATTTGTTATTGATAACATACGTCGAATCCAAATAACCACCAACATCTTTAAAATAGAAATCTTCTAAATATATTTTGGATGAATCTTTAACATTTTCGATTATGCCTGTCACTTTGGTGTTAAACTTTTGTTCATTTTCTTTGCATGAAAAGAAAGCTAATAAAACTAAGGGTAATACTTTTTTCATAATTGGCTACAACTTTTAACTGATATGAGTCTGTTTTAATGACTTATATCAGATGTTAAACGAAGTTAGCTTTTTTAAAATTTAAAATCAAGCAAATACAACTTAGGTCGTTTAAATCTTATCAAAAAATGTTAATAGTGTATTCGGCTTATATATAGGGGTTTAAGCGAAATATTAGTAGCTAAAAATACTTGTTGTGCTATTTAACACCCATCGGCTGGCCCAAAAGTAAATACTAATTCTTGTTCCATCTTTTCGCCTTTAGAATTTTCTGCGGGTGTCCATTTGCCTGGAATATTTTTAATGAGTGTCATTAATTTTTTATCGAGAGACGGATAACCAGTAGTCATAACGTCATACTTAACCTCAGATACTTTACCTTCTTTGGTAATTATAAAAGAGAGTTTTATGGAGCCGAGTTTGTTATTTTCTATAATGTTCATATCCTCTTTACTGTTATCTTTAAGATAAGTTATGAGTGCATCTTTGCCGTCTACGTAAGTTGCTTGCTTCTCTGGGACAACAGTGATGTGTGGACCAAAAAAGCGTTCTTGTAATTTACCAGTTTCAGTATTTTTTTCTTTGAATTCGGTTCTAATTGTAAAATGATTAAAGTAGTCTATTGATTTGATTAATTTGATTTGCCTATCAGTAAGCTGATCAGTAGTTCCATATTCTTGTATGTTAGATTGTTCATTATTTTTAATGACGATAATATTTACAGAATTGACGACAGCTATTTGTTCTTTTTCTCCGTCATTAAGAAAAGTGTAAATGGTTGTTGCCATTTGTATATCAGACTTTTTCACGGCAGCAAACCGCGTATCTACACCATAAACTAAATCAGGAATTTTATTTTTATTTGGGCCTTCAGTAGTTTCATTTTTTAAGGCAAGCGTTTTACTCTGCGATGCTATTGGCTTATCAGCCGCGTTGTTATCTGTATTTATAAAACTAATTATTAGTAAACTAATGATAGCTACAGTTATGCCTAAAATAATAATGCTCTTTTTCATAATTAGATGTTCTTTGAGATTAATATAAATCAAATGTAGTATTGGCAGTGGCGTCTACAGGTAGATTAAATGTGAAAAAAGTGTAAAATCTTTGTGAACGACTTAACATAGACTTTAATAATAGCACTATAATTGATTGTAGTGCTTTGTATAAGGCACACAAAAATGATTTATTTTAAAGTGACATTTGTATGCTTTTTGAGTCTTACAATTAAATGCTAGTTATGAGAAATCCAGTAATACCCAACAGAATGCAAATTGTTTTGTTATCTTTTTATGCTTTAATTAGTGTACTTATTTGGCACTACGCTTTTTAATGTAGTGCTATTATTTAGATTATAAATTAGTTATGATAGCAACGCTTTGTTCTATAAATTTGAAGCGATTTCATTTGGTCATCTAATACCCAATCTATTCTTAATTTATCAAAAAAATAAGCTCATTTTTTAACCTTTATTTTATAATAAAAAAATACATTTTAAGGTTTTTAAAATCTTGTTTAATTTGAAAGTAGGTCTCCTTAATATAGAATGATGGAATTTTAGGAAACTTACCATTTACATCGAGTTTGTAGTTTCTATCTTTTAAAGCGTTAATGTTTTTTAGGATGTTAGCCTTTTGTGCATTATCAATTGTAATAACTCCTGCGATAATGTTTTCAAAAAAATAGAGTTCGTCGATATTACAACTAAAGGTGTCTTCTAACTCAATTTTTCCTTTAATATATTTAAATTGAATGGCGCTTTTATATGCAGTCGGACTTTTAATTGCTGCTATTTTTTTATAATTATAGATGAAATTTGAAAGCTCGTTATCTTCAATAGTAAGGTAGATCTTATCGTAAGCTTCCTTAATTCTATAATCTAACTGTCCTTCATCAAAATTTATAAAACTAAAAATTGAATTTGGGATAAATACATTAGGTATTTCAAAACTATTTATCTTCTTAATATTTAAGCCTTCTTGTGTATTTGTGTATGGTATATTGTTGTGCGCAATTCCCCAATCTGTTTTTATTAATAAGCTAGTTTCAAGATTATCTAAAGTCTTTAAAGTCGTTTCAGGAAAAACAACAGCGATAGATTTTGTATGAAAATTTGTAGTAACGCTGCTATCTCGTGTATGAATTGTAAATTGATGTTTACTGAATTGACTTTTATCGAGATTTGGATTGAGAATAAATTTATAATCAGGATACAGTTTACTCGTAATGGCATATTCTTTTAATAACAATAAATCAAGTTTTATGTATTTACTGTTAGATCCTTTTTCTATAATATAACCTTTGTAAAATATAGAATTATACAAGTATTCATTTACATTAAAGAATGTAAAATTTGCTTTAGCCTTTTCGTAGGTGAGTAATTGTTTTAAAAGAGGAGAAAATTTAAACTGCTTTTTGTCAATATAGTTGTTGTCTTGAGAAAACAGAACTTGACCTGCTAAAAAAGCAACGATTATAAGTAGGTTTTTTGTCATTATGTTAAAACTAAATGAAATAGTATGGTGCAAATTTAAACATGCTGGTCTACTAAAATAGCATTACCATCTGGATCTAAAACCACAAAACTCGCAGGCCCTTTTGAATACTCATCAGCTTCATGCTCTAATTTAATATCTTTTGACTTTAAATGCTTCTGAATGTCTCTGATATCATTAAAATTTTCAAGTGAATCTGCATCTTGATTCCAACCAGGATTAAAGGTCAAAATATTATTTTCAAACATACCTTCAAACAACCCTATTAGTGAAGATTCGTTTTTCATGATGAGGTAATTTTTTTCGAAATCGCCTGCAAAAACCGCAAACCCTAAAGTTTCGTAAAATGCTTTTGAGGCTTTAATGTCTTTAACAGCAAGACTAATTGAGAATGCTCCGAGTTTCATAATGTAATGATTTAGTTAATACTTAAAGATAGTAAAAGTTTAGCTTTTGCAGTATAAAGCCATTGTTGGTGTTTTGCACTAAAACTTTAGAGCTTTTTAATGTGTTTTTAATGGTGAATTTGTCAGAGAATTTATAGGATTCTATTAGAAGGGTTTGGTACTAAAGTGCCTTTAATTTCAAACGGATGAAAACGTGAAAACAGCTCTTCAGCATACCAACCAAGTTCTCTGGTTTTCTTAACCATATCAGCATGTTTTTTATTCTTGTAAGCATATGTCATCATGTCTTCTCCTGTGTCCCAAAGCGAAAATGTGGCTTGCATTAATATGGGCCATTCGCCAATGCCTTTAGAATAGATAAGACCTTTGTGGCCAATCATAGATTTTGAAACAGACGGCACATACTTCCAAAATTTATAAGCTAACTTAGGCTTAATGGTCGCTCTTGTGATTACAGCAACAGGCTTGCTTTCGTCATAGGTTGCAGATGCTATAAACGGTTTTTGTTTACTCCATTCGCCATGTGCTTTTATGGAATGCATTAAAACATGACTAAAATTTACCGAATCTTCAGTGTACTCCAAAATGACATCAGATTCTAAAAATTGCTGTGCTTGTGCTTCTGTATCAAAAACGGTTAATAGTCCAAACGTTGCCCAATCTGGCCAAACGGAAAACCCATTTCCGCTTCCACTTCCCAAAGGTTTCCAAAAAGTTAAACCTTCAATGGGTTGCTTTAATAAAGGTGGTCTACCCATGCGTCCAAGAGCTTGCCATTTGGGTTTAGCCCCTTCATATTTAAAAAATGAAATTACCGTAGTTTGTGGCATTATGTGTAATAAATGATTGAATAATGTAAAGATAATGTCTAACTCTAACTTTTTTTAAATTATTCTGTTAACACTTTAGTCTAAATGTTAATTAATAAATGTGTTATAGCTTTTAAGAAAAAGAATAAGACATGTTGATCTATTAAAATAGCATTACGATCTGGATATAAAACTACAAAACTGGCTTTTCTAGACTTGGTTTTCTCAGCTTCATTTTTATGTTTACTTAATCTAAATTAGTCACCATTCAATAACATAACCTCACCAAAACCTAAATCTTTCAACTTAATCAACTGCGTTTCTGCATCACCAACAATTAAGTATATCATTTGGTTAGGTTTAATGTAGTTTTTAATTAAAGCTTTAACATCTTCAACTGTCATTTCATTTACGATAGCTTCGCGCTGTTTTGCATAGTTATCGGCAAATCCGTAGTTACTAATATTACTAAGCATATCTAATTTTGCACCTAAAGTTTCAAAAGCTCTAGCTGTACTTTTAATAGTAAATCCTTTGGTGACTTCTAAGTCATCTGCATTGTAGTTTTCACCATAGTTTTCTAAAAGTTCTTTTACTAAAGCGGCAGATTCATAAGTAACGTTTGTTCTTACTCCGCTGCTAATACTAAACTCACCTTTATGTTTAGTTCCTGAAAATCTTGAGCGAATACCATAAGTATAACCTTTTCCTTCTCTTAGTTCTTGTGTTAGTATTGAGGCGAAACCACCACCACCTAATCGATAATTCATAACGGTTGCAGCATAATAATCTTTGTGCATCACTTTTAAAGCAGGATATCCAAAATTAATTACCGATTGTTTAGCACCTGGTACATCATAGAAATAGACCTTAGATTTATCTGGGTATAATGGCATTGGTAATTCTGGTAATACCACATCTTTAGCTTCCCATTGTGTATTAATAGTTTCTAATGCTTCTACAACACTTGCTTCAGCTATAGAACCTACAACATGCATATTGGTGAGTTGAGGAGATAAATTAGAATTGTAATAGGCTTGTAAATCTGTCATAGCAATACTGGTTACAGATGCTTCTGAACCTCTATTACTATAAGCTAAAATATTATTGTCTCCATAAAGCAATTTTGAAAATTCATTAGAGGCGATACTATTAGGGTTTGCTTTACTACGCTGAATATTGCTGATTGTACTTTGTTTTAATAATTCGAATTCTTTTTCGTCCCATCTTGGCTCTAGTAGAATCTCAGTCACCAAATTCATTGTAGCATCAAAGTGTTTAGATAATGTAGTACCAGTAATAGTGATATTATCATCGGTTGCATAAGCATTGATACGTGCGCCTAAACTTTCAATAGCATTTTCTAATTCTTCTGGTGTTTTGGTTTTGGTACCTTTTGTCATAAGATTGGCTAAAAGGTTAGAGACCCCAACTTTATCTTTACTTTCTAAAAGTAAACCGCCATTTATTTGCATTTCGAATTGTACCAAAGGCACTTCATCATTTTCAATCCCAAAAACTTTAATCCCAGATTCTAACTCACGTTTCCAAACTGTTGGAATCTTTAGTTCTGGACTAGCTCCATAATCTGGTTCAACACTTCTATCAAAAGTACTTGCTGTTTTTTCGTAGGTTGCTGCTAAACTTGGATCGAATGATTCTTCAGCTCCCTCTATTATCTTTTCTTCGATAACATTAGCTAATTGCGAATTGTTTAATACTAAATTCATTTCACCTTTAGGAACAAAACTTGTTGCGATATAGTTTTTATCTTTAACATAAGTGTTGTAAACACGCATCACATCTTTTGGAGTAACTGCTAAAATATTTTTCACATCTTTATTAATAAAACCAGGGTCACCAGCAAAAATCTCGTATTGTGCCAATTGAAATCCTTTACCTAATACACTAGATAAGCCATTGTAAAAGTTGGTTTCTTGTCCGGTTTTAATACGGTTTAAATCTTTTTCTGAAATACCGTTTAATTCAAAATCTCTAAAGCCGTCTTTAATCGCTTCAGCAACTGTGTTTAAATCTTTTTGGTTAAATGCAGTTACACTTAACATTAATTGTCCTGTGATTTCCGATGCATTTTGAAATAGTCTTACATTACTCGTTAATTGTTGGTCTTCAACTAAAACCTTGTATAAAGGTGCTTTTTTACCCTGTGTGAGGTATTGGGATAAAACACTTAAGGCGTAAGAATCTGGATGATAATCGTGTACAGAAGGCCATGTCATTGTCAATCTTGGAGCACGTGCAAAATTATCTTCGTAGAATAAGCGTTTAGATGCTTTTAATGTAACCGGCTGCTTTTTAATTTCAGGAATGTTTTCACCTTTAGGAATTTCATCAAAATATTTCTTTACCCATGCTTTTGTTTGAGCTACATCAATATCTCCAGCGATTGTTAACGTCACGTTGTTTGGTACATACCAGCGTCTGTAAAATTCTTTAACATCTTCTAAAGTAGCATTTTGTAAATCTTCTAAAGAACCAATAACTTCCCAACTGTAAGGATGACCTTCTGGGTACAAAGCACTATTTATTACTGCCGAATTATGTCCGTAAGCCTGATTGTCTACACGTTGACGTTTTTCGTTCTTAACGACTTGCTTTTCTTTAGCTAAAACAGGTTCTGTAACGGTGTTTATGAAGTAGCCTAATTTATCAGCCTCTGCCCAAATCATTTTTTCTAAAGCATCTTTTGGTACCGTCTGAAAATAATTAGTACGATCTCTACTTGTAGAGCCATTAGCGCCAGAGCCACCAATACGAGCACTCATTTGGTCTAAACCACCTTTGCCTAAATTCTCAGATTCTAAAAATAAGAGGTGTTCAAATAAATGAGCAAAACCAGTTCTGCCTTCTTTTTCTCTTGCAGAACCGACATGAGCCGTTAAAGCGACAGCAGCCACAGGGTCAGAGCTGTCTACATGGAGAATAACCTGTAAACCATTATCTAAAGTGAATTTTTCGTAATCTACTTTAAATTCTTTGGTGCCCTCTTTTACTTCATCCTGTTTACAAGACGTGATTGTAAATAGAATGAATAAGCTTAGTGAAATTAATTTAAGATATTTCATGACTGAATGTTTTGATTCTTAATATTTGATTTTTTTGTTGACGTCAGTTCGAGTGATTTTTTTTTAAAATCGCATCGAGAACTTTTACAATTCAAATGCATTATTATTGACAAAGAAAATTGAGTTGACTAAAAATAGTTTTCCGTTTTCCCAAAAGCTTCTAAATAATGTGTTTTCTACCATATAAATAAAGCTACCACTACCCATTTGTTCTTCCCCAAAGACTAACGTTTGGTCTATATTTTTCAGCGCATTTTGTCCTGCAAAACCAGAATAAACAGTCTTATCTGAGATATGCGTTACATTGTAGCCGCTATCTAATAAGCTATATTGTGAACTCCCACGTTTTAGCGTAAAATAAGTATCACTATAGCCAAAAGCCATTGGGTGTGTTTGGTCAACTTTTGTTTTAAAAATAGCGCCTGTAATTAGGGCGTTACTGTATTCGCGCTCACGATCCGCATAAGGTGTTAGATTATTAGAAGTACTATCATTCTCAGATGTTTTATATTTTAAACTAAACCCATCTTTACCGGCAAAGCTTCTTAGTGCTCCATCAATAGCAATTACTTTTCCGCCAGAACGTACCCAATCTTTTAATTTTTTCATGTTACCTTCGTCGAAAACACTTCCGTAATACCCATTCGGAATAATCAGAACATTAAACTTATCTAAATTAGTTCTACCTAAATTATCAGTGTTTATTGATGTGATAGGATAATGGAGTTGTTGCTCAAAGAAATGCCAAATTTCACCATAACTTAAAGAAGAAGTGCCTTCGCCAGACAATACAGCAATCTTTTGTTTGTTTATTAATTTAATATCAGGTGAGCCAATATCCGGAGATATTTGAGAAAATCCTGAATTTATTTGAGATAAGGGTTGTGTATGTTTTTGTGCAATAGTATTTAAGGTTTTTACAAAATCTGAAATATGCTTATTATCACCTTTAGTTATAATTAAAGAGCCACGTTCAAATTTATTACCATTAGATGTGAATGGCTTTTCCGTAAAACGTACTCTAAATTTTTGCTTTAATAATTCCGCTAAAAACTGAGCATCTTCCATAGAATTCCACTTACTTACATAACCGTAAGCCTCTTTTAGGGATTCAACTGATTTGTGTTCTGCTAATTTATCACTGCTCACTTTTGTTGTGCTTGCGATGGCATCTAAACCATAGGCATAAGGCACAGACCAAGCTGTAATATCATAAGTTAGAGAATCTGAAAGTTTAGCATCTGGCTCAAATAATACTTTTACCATTTTACCTTTTGGTTGATTCGTGTGCACAACCATAGCGTCATTAGTAACAGTCATACTACCTTGTTTTCCTGTAGCATAATTATAACCTGAAATTTTAGTCGACGTTGGGTTTTCGTGACTAATTTGATGTTTATCTAGAAGATTTTTGAGACTTTTCAAGTTGTCAGCATTCCCAGAAACAACGTAGCTTTTATATTTTAAGTTTGAATTATCAAAGAATTTAGCAAATTCAGAATTTAATTTTGAAGCATTTTTTGACGCAATCTCAACGGTTGAAAGTCCTGTTGTCGTGTGATGCGTTAAGCGCTCAACTAAAGTAAGTACATGCCCTTCATCATTTAAAATACCCAAACCAGCCATGCCATGTCCACCTTGTTCGTATGTCATGCCAATCGCTCCCATATATGTTGGGTATGTATCTCCATAACTAGGATAAAATAAATCAAAACGCTCTCTCGTAAAAAATAACCAACCTTCAGCATCAAAATATTTGGCGTGATTTTTACCAATTTGAGTTTGAAAATCGCGTTGCCAATCGCTAATTATTTCGTGAAACGGTTCTGCAGCAGGTGCAAAATAATAAGGTTCGTTTATGCCTTGTTCATGAAAATCTACATGAATATGTGGCATCCATTTATTGTAAGCTTCTAATCGCGACGCGCTTTCAACCTGTGTTGCCCAAGCCCAATCTCTGTTTAAATCAAACAAATAATGATTTGGTCGTCCACCAGGCCATGGCTCATTGTGTTCGCTTGCTTGTCTGTCAATATCATAAGGCTGACTGGCAGTTTCGTTATACCAATTAACATACCGATCGCGACCATCAGGATTAATGCACGGATCTATAATTACAACCGTATTTTCTAATAAATCTTTACGTTCTGTAAGTAATTTGTAAAGTGTTAGCATTGCTGCTTCGGTGCTCGAAGCCTCGTTACCATGCACATTATAACTTAGCCATACAATCGCTACATCAGTAGAAGTAGGTGAGCCATTCATTAAACCTGTGTTTTTCAGGTTATTTTCTCTTATTGTTTCAAGATTCTTAATATTAGCTTCACTCGATATATATGCTAAATATAAGGGTCTGCGCTCATTCGTAGAACCATATTGTTCTAGTTTTACCT
>TARA_R100001369_G_scaffold3753_6_pt1 | contig 10335 bp, 8 predicted proteins | sample TARA_R100001369 | Tara Oceans TARA_R100001369 (sample SAMEA2621528) | marine metagenome | biome: marine biome (ENVO:00000447); feature: surface water layer (ENVO:00002042); material: "saline water (ENVO:00002010), including plankton (ENVO:xxxxxxxx)" | depth 5 m | reverse complement strand
GCCGCCGTTATCATGCAGTGGCAGATGCCCGCGGGCACCGAAGGGCGCGGCTTTGGCGGGGTGGACCGCGCAGCACTTGGCGTGCCGACCGATGCTGAATTCATCGCGAAATACTGCGAACGCCGCGGGTTGGAAGGGATCGACAACTTTGGCTTCTACCTTGCGTTCTGCTTCTTCCGCATGGCGGGGATCATCCAGGGCGTGTTGAAACGTGCGCTGGACGGCAATGCCTCTAACCCCGAACGCGCGATGAAGGTCGGTGCCTATGTGCCGGTATTTGCGGAAAACGGGCTTAAAGCGTTGGAAGGCAAATAATATGGCCCCCAACGAGTTCGCAACAGATCCGGCAGAGACGAAGGACAGAAACTTTGTCACGGCGCTTGCCCGCGGGCTGGATGTGTTGCGCTGCTTTCGGGAAAATGAAACGGCCCTGACCAACACGGATTTCTCCGAACGGACAGGGCTGCCCAAGGCGACGGTATCGCGTCTGACCCACACGCTGGTCGAACTGGACTACCTTGTCGCCGAAGCCCGCACAGGCACATATCGGCTGGGTGCGGGCGTCTTACAGCTTGGCTTTGGTGTACTGGCCAGCATGGAGATCGGCGACCGAGCGCAAGACGAGATGCGCAAGCTGCGCGACGGACCCAATTCCTATGTCACGATCGCGATTGGCGAAGTGCACCGGCTGGATGTTGTCTATATCGCGACCAAACGCTCGCGCGAGGATGTGGCTCTGCAAATCCGCGTCGGGTCGCGTCTGCCGTTGTTCGATTCAGCCATTGGTCGGGCCATTCTTATGGGCATGAAAGACGAATCCCGCGACCGTGCCTTTCGCTGGGCCGCCGCCGAAGGCTCGGAGTTCGAGGCCCGCGCGCGTGACAGCTATGACAACGCAGTAGCAGAGTTTGCGGACAAAGGATTCTGCTCCAGCTATGGTGACTGGCGCCCCGATGTGAACGGCATAGCGGTGCCTGTGTTTTCGCCGAACGGCTCGCAAGTTTACGGGCTAAATGTCGGCGGACCGGCGTTTCACGTCAAGAAGCGCCAGCTAGAGACGACCTATGCACAGCTTTTGGCGGATGCGGCACAGGCGATCAGCATCCGGTTCTAGGCTGCTCCCCCGTGCGCGGGGGAATCAACTTGTCCGAACGTATAGATTGCGGCGTGGGCTGATGTATCCGTATGCCGGCCGCTGGAATTTGCCGAGTGCGCAGCCCATGACATTTGTCAGGATCACATCGGCTTATGTGAAAAAAAATTTGCGAGAGCCGTCGGCGGACACTTGTCAGGCAGCCTTACAATTCGGCGTGTGCAGCCAAGAAATGCGCGATTTATTTATCTATTTAGTATCAACACGTTATTTGTACGCCTGTTGAGAAAAATCCCGTCGCAGCCCCAGCTGCGTTGGAATTCAAACACCTGCTGTCACGCAAGATATGGCATGAAGAACGGTATCACCTCGCAACTTATGAATAGAGGCGCTTGACAATAAACCGCATTATGCAAGGTTCTTTCCAAGGTCTGGCATTCTAAAAAACGCAAAAAGCGCCGGGCCGTCCTTGGGAGGATTGAAATGAAAAATATCGCTAAGTACGGCGCGGTTTCCGCGCTTTCTTTGGTCATTGGCGCGAGCGCAGCCTTTGCCGAAAATATCAAAATCGCGTTCATTGATCCGCTGTCCGGTCCATTCGCAAGCACCGGTACAAACGGTTTGCATCAGTTCGAATTCGCGGCTGACTACATGGTGAACGACAAAGGTGGTTTGCTGGATGGCCAGCAAATGGAAGTGCTGGCCTTTGATAACAAGATCAGCCCCAAAGAATCCCTTATTCAGCTTCAGGTCGCGATTGACCAAGGCGCACGCTATGTCGTTCAGGGGAACTCCTCGGGCGTTGCGAACGCCTTGACCGAAGCGATCGACAAGCACAACCGCCGCAACCCCGACAGCCGTGTTCTGTTCCTGAACTACGCCGCTGTGGACCCTGCGCTGACCAATGACAAATGTAACTTCTGGCATTTCCGTTTCGACGCCAATTCCGACATCAAGATGGATGCGTTGACCGATGTGATCGTTCAGGACGACAGCATCAAGAAAGTCTACATCATCGGGCAGGATTATTCCTTTGGTAAGGCTGTGTCTGCGGCCGCCAATGAAATGCTGGGCGCGAAAGGTGACGGCATCGAAGTCGTCGGTGACGAACTGCACCCCATCGGCAAGGTAAAAGACTTTACGCCTTATGCGCGCAAGGTGGTTTCCTCTGGCGCGGATGCCGTGATCACGGGCAACTGGGGCGCAGACATGCTGGGCATTGGTAAAGCGATCATCGACAACGGGTTCGAGGGTCCAATCTATACCTACTACGCTGCGGGTTCCGGCATCACCGCCGCCTTTGGTGAAAGCGGTAAAGACAAGATCCGCCTGATCTCTCAGGGCAGCATCAACCCGATTGCCACGGAAGAAGCACGCGAGACATACAACGCGTTCCTTGAGAAATATCCGGACGGCAACATCGACCAAAGCCGTATCTTCAACACCATCGGCATGTTGGCCCAAGCCATCACCGAGGCGGGCAGCGCGACAGATGTTGTTGCCGTTGCTGGCAAGCTGGAAGGCATGGAATACGACAGCATGTGGGGCGGCAAACTGTTTATGCGTCCTCAGGATCACCAGATCATTCAAGACATGCACGTCGGCGTCCACACAAACGAGAACCTGGATTTCGACTTTGATCAGTCCGGATTTGGTGTCGTGACTGAATCGACCGTCGAAATGGCGTCGATGGACAGCCCGACAACCTGCGAGATGAAACGCCCCGAATAAGGCGATTTTTCTCGGGTCCGTCTGCGTGTGCAGGCGGACCCCTTTGCACCTTGCCACCACACTACTGGAGGGGCCTCATGGACCTCATTCTCGTCAACCTCATCGACGGGCTGGTTACTGGATTGCTGTTGTTCATGCTTTCCGCCGGTCTGACCCTTATCTTTTCGATGATGGGCGTTTTGAACTTCGCTCACGCCAGCTTTTATATGCTTGGCGCCTATTTCGCTTACCAGATCAGTATCGCTCTTGGATTCTGGATGGGGCTTCTGATCGCGCCACTTGTTGTGGGGGTATTGGGGGCCGGTGTTGAACGATACGGCCTGCGCCGCGTTCACCAATACGGGCACGTGCCCGAGCTGATCTTTACCTTTGGTCTGGCGTTGCTGATCGAAGAACTGGTGCAATTTATCTGGGGCAAGAACCAACTGCCCTATTCCGTTCCTGACGCGTTGAACTTTACCGCGTTTGCAATCTCGGGGAACTCGATCCCCGCATATAAGATTTTCATGATCTTCATCTCGATCAGCATCTTCATCGGGCTGCTTTACGTGCTGACCAAAACACGCGTCGGCATGATTATTCAGGCCGCGCTTAGCTATCCGCGCACGGTCGAAGCCTTGGGCCACAACGTGCCGCTGATCTTTATGGGCGTCTTCGGGGTTGGCACGGCGCTGGCCGGTGTGGCCGGTGTGATTGCCGGACCGGTCCTTGGGACCTTCCCGGGGATGGCCTTTGTGCTGGGGTCGATCGTGTTTGTGACCATCGTGATCGGCGGCCTTGGGTCGCTGTGGGGGGCGTTGATCGCGTCGCTCTTGATCGGCTGGATCACGACATTCGCCAAATCCTACAACATCGAGATGGAGAATATTCTGATCGGGTTAGGCATTTCGAAACCCGAGAGCCTGGATGACAGCATATTCCGCGACTTCTGGAGCCTCACCAGCCCGCAGATCGCCGACATCTTGCCCTATATCCTGATGGTGCTGATCCTCATCTTCCGCCCGGCAGGTCTTTTCGGAAAGCGCAGCTCATGACAGTTTCAGATCCAAGAACCGACGTTCCAAAAGGCGCCCGCCCCGAAGAGCAGATCACCACGGACCCGTCCAAACCCGCGCAGCGTATGCGGTCAGGTTCGCTGGTGCTGACACTGGCCCCCTGGGTCATTGCCTCTGTCGTGCTGGCCATTATGCCGATGGTATTTACCAATAACTCGGCGCTGACGATCATGAACCAGATGTCGATCACAATCGTCTTTGCGCTGGCCTATAACATGCTGCTCGGGCAGGGGGGCATGCTGTCCTTTGGTCATGCGGTCTATGCTGGCGTTGGCGGTTTTGCCTGTATGCACATCATGAACATGTCCGATTTCTTCGCGACCATCCCGCTGGTGATCCTGCCGGTGTTTGGCGGGTTGTTCGGCATGGGGCTGGCGATGATTGTCGGTGCGTTTTCAACCCGCAACGCGGGCACGGTATTCGCCATGATCTCCTTGGGTGTCGGTGAATTGATTGCCGCCTGTTCGGTTATCATCGTCGCATTCTTTGGCGGCGAAGAGGGCATCAGCGGTAACCGCACCTATGCGCAGCCCTTCTTTGGCGTAGAGTTCCTGCAACAGATTGAGGTTTATTACCTGACTGCAGGCTGGGTCGTGGTCTCTGCCGCGCTCATGTATCTGTGGAGCCGCACACCCGTGGGCCGTATGGCAAACGCCGTGCGCGACAACCCTGAACGGGCAGAGTTTCTGGGCTATTCCTCGCGGTGGGTACGTTTTTACAGCTTTGTCGCCTCGGGCTTCTTTGCCGGTGTGGCGGGTGGCCTGTTTGCGATCAACTATGAAATCGTGACCGAGGAAAACCTGAACACGACTTCATCGGGAATCATCCTGTTGGTGACCTTCCTGGGCGGCGTCGGGTTCTTTTTCGGGCCAATCATCGGGGCCATCGCCTTTACGTTGCTGCAAACCGTTCTGAGCCTTTCGACAGAGCTTTGGGCCTTTTATGCGGGCATCCTGTTCCTATCCACGGTGATGTTCTTCCCCGGTGGTCTGGCAGGTCTGCTGATGATGCACGTGCCTGTATTCAAGCTGGGCAAGGCATCAACGCTGGTCATGCCCTATCTCAAGACGCTGCTTCCTGCGGCGATCGGTTTGATGGGGCTGGCCGCCTTGGTCGAGATGACGTTCCACTACCGTCACGGGGCCACTGGCGACAACGAGATGACCGTCTTCTGGACCACGTTTGACAGCCATACGCTGATGCCGTGGCTGGTGGCCGGTGCGATAACGCTGATCGGGCTTGGCATCGCCAAGGCCACAGCACCCGCGCTGAAAGAAGCATGGAGTGAAGCAAACACAGCAGGAGGCGCGTCATGAGCACACCCGCACTTGAACTGACCGGCCTCAAGAAAAGTTTTGGCAAGGCCGAAATCATCCGCGGCATCGACCTGAGCATCGGCAAGGCAGAGCGCCACGCCGTGATCGGGCCAAACGGGGCCGGTAAATCGACACTGTTCAACCTGATCACCGCACGGTTTGCGCCGTCGGCTGGAACGGTCAAGCTCCATGGCGAGGATCTGGCGGGGCTCGAACCCTACCAGATCAACCGCAAGGGCCTTAGCCGGTCATTCCAGATCACCAACATCTTTCCGGCGATGAGCGTATTTGAAAATGTCCGTTGCGCGCTGTTGTGGTCGCAGGGCTATAAATACAGCTTCTGGAATCTGGTAAACCGGTCGCGCGATCTGACCGAGGGCGCGGACCGCATCCTCGACCAGATCAACCTGCTGGAACGGCGCAACCTGCCAGCGGGCACCCTGTCTTATGCCGAACAACGCGCGCTCGAGATCGGGATCACCATCGCGGGCGGGGCTGATGTCATCATGCTGGATGAACCAACAGCGGGGATGAGCAACACGGAAACCGACTATATCACCGACCTGATCCTCAAGGTGACCGCAGGCAAGACGCTGATCATGGTGGAACATGACATGAGTGTGGTCTTTGGTCTGGCCGACCGGATCTCGGTGCTGGTGTACGGCGAAATCATCGCCACTGGAAAACCCGCAGACGTGCGTGCAGACGCCCGCGTACAAGAAGCCTATCTGGGCGCCGCATTGGAGGCAGAACACTAATGATGCTCGAAGTCACGGATATGCACGCCTTCTACGGCAAATCTCACATCCTTCAGGGGGTGAACTTGAAGGTAAACGAGGGCGAGATCGTCGCGCTTTTGGGGCGCAACGGGGTCGGCAGATCGACCACCTGCAAGGCCATCATGGGCGAGGTCGAACCAAAAGGATCGGTCAAGTTTCAGGGGCAGGAAATCAGCGGCAAGAAGGCCTTTCAGATCGCTAATATGGGGATCGGCTATGTGCCCGAAAACCGCGACATCTTCCCCGGCCTTACCACGCGACAAAACCTGACGCTGGGTCTGAAGCCCGGTCAAAAGGATGGTGCGGGGCGTTGGTCCATGCAGGCGATGTTCGACATGTTCGAAAACCTTGATCGCCGCGCCGACGTCGAAGCGTCGGTGCTGTCGGGCGGGGAGCAGCAGATGTTGACCATGTGCCGGACATTGATGGGCGACCCCGATCTTGTCATGATCGACGAACCCACCGAAGGCCTGTCACCGCAGATGGTTCAAAAGGTTGCCGAGGTGCTGAAAGAGATCGCCAACCGCGGTATCTCGACCTTGTTGGTTGAACAAAAGCTGTCCATCGCGATGGATATCGCTGATCGCGTTTACGTCATGGGGCATGGTCAGGTCGTGTACGAAGGCACGCCGGCCGAGTTGCGCCAGCGCGACGACGTACGCAAAGAATGGCTTGAGGTCTGATCACGTACGTCAGACCCTAACCTATACATCATCTATTGAAATCGTCGCGGGCCGCGGCCTCATCCTCCTGAGGCGCGGTCGCGGCTTGGGAGGAAAGTTTTTTGGCGTTCGACACAAATAAGTTGGGCCGCATCGGGGACTGGATGCAGACCTATGTGGACCGCAAACGGTTTGCCGGTTGTTCGGTGCTGGTGGCACAGGGCGGGCAAGAGGTTTATTTTGATGCCAAAGGCACGCGTGACATAGAGACAGGGCAGCCGTTTACCCGCGACACCATCGCCCGCATCTATTCGATGACCAAACCCGTCACATCCGTTGCCATCATGATGTTGGCGGAACGCGGGCTGTTCCACCTTGATGCGCCCGTGTCAGATTTCATCCCTGCCTTTGCTAATATGCGCTGCCTGATCGTTGGCGCTACCGGACCGGACCAAACCGAACCCTGCCAGACGCCGACGCTGCACCAGCTGCTGACCCATACCTCAGGGCTGAGCTATCCGTTCAACCCTGGCATCACCGCCAAAGCGATGGACGAAGCCGATATCCTGTTCCGCGCTGATCAGGGCTCGCTGGCGCAGATGACCGACCGTCTAGCCGCGCTGCCGCTGGCCTTCCATCCCGGCACACGCTGGGAATATTCCGTCGGCATCGACGTTCTGGGCCGCGTGATAGAGGTCGTGTCGGGCAAGTCGCTCGAAGCCTTCCTGGTTGACGAAATCCTCGGCCCGCTTGGCATGGATGAGACGCGGTTTTCTGTTCCCACCGGCCGGCAGGACCGTTTTGCCTCGCTTTACACTCCGCTGGCGGGCAGCGCCTATGGGATGAACGCGGCCAAGCCAGATACCCCCGTTTTGCGCTGTGTCGACAAGCCCGAAAACTCCCCCTTTCTGAACGCTGAAATGCACTCTGGCGGCGGCGGGCTGGTGGGCACCATTGATGATTACCTCAAGTTCACAGAAATGCTGCGCACGGGTGGGGCAGGGCTGCTGTCGCCCAAGACGCTCGACTTTATGATGCGCAACCATTTGCCCGGCGACATCGCGTCGATGGGGCCCGCCAGCTTTGCCGAACAACCGATGGAGGGCATGGGCTTTGGCCTCGGCGGTGCCGTCGTGCTGAACCCCGGCCGCGTGCGCGTTCCCAGCAGCCTAGGCGATTTCAGCTGGGGTGGCATGGCCTCTACCTTCTTCTGGATTGATCCGGTGCTTGACCTGTCTGTCGTGTTCTTCACGCAGCTCGCGCCGTCCAGCTCGTACCCCGCGCGTCCCCAACTCAAGGCCCTCATCCACGGAGCGATGACATGAACGATATCCTTTGGACCCCGACAAAAGAGCGCGCCGATGCCTCGACCATGGCGGAATTTGAACGGTTCCTGAACGACAAACGCGGCCTGACGTTCGACGACTATAACGCCATGTGGGATTGGAGCGTGACCGACCTTGACGGGTTCTGGTCCGCGATCTGGGAATATTTCGACGTACAAGCCAGCGCGCCCTACACGACCGTTATGGCGAAACGTCAGATGCCCGGTGCCGAATGGTGCCCGGGAGCGATGCTGAACTTTACCGATCAGATCATGAAGCACGTGGACAGCCAGCCTGATGGTGATGCGCTGATCGTGCAGTCGGAAACCTTTGACCGAAAACGGCTGTCGTGGACCGAACTGCGCGACCAGGTGGCAAGCGTTGCGGCGCATCTGCGCGATATGGGCGTAACCAAAGGCGACCGCGTTGTCGCGGTACTGCCCAATACCGAAACCGCGATGATCGCGTTTTTCGCCACCGCCAGCATCGGCGCGATCTGGTCGCTCTGCGCACCCGACATGGGGCATGTCGCTATTCTGGACCGCTTCAAGCAGATCGAACCCAAAGTGTTGATCGCGCAAGATGGCTACGTGCACGCAGGCAAAACCGTGGACCGTCGCGAGATACTTGCGGGGCTAGAGGCGGCGCTGCCCAGTCTGGTGCAATGCGTCACGGTGCCGTTCGTGGGCGATCTGCCCGAAGGGCATATGGCGTGGAACAGCCTGCTCGACCGCGACGCCACATATGAAAGCACGCAGGTGCCCTTCGACCATCCGCTGTGGATCGTCTATTCCTCCGGTACCACCGGCAATCCCAAGCCGATTGTACACGGGCATGGCGGGATCATTCTGGAATCCGCGAAACAATCCTTGCACCATGATTTTCGGCGCGGCGGGCGGTATTGTTGGCTGACGTCTTCCGGCTGGATCATGTGGAACTCGCAATTCACAGCACTGGGGCAGGGCACCACAGTTGCGATGTTCGACGGGGCACCGAACCATCCTGATATGGGCGTGATCTGGCGCTTTGTCGCGGATGAAAAGCTTGATTTCTTCGGCGCAGGCGCTGCCTTCTTTAGCGGCTGCATGAAGGCGGGGCTGACGCCGCGCGAAGAGGTCGACCTCTCGGCGCTGCGCTCGCTCGGCTCAACCGGTTCGCCGCTTAGCTCGGACGCTTACGATTGGATATACTCCAAGGTCAAAGAGGACGTCTGGCTTGCGCCGATCTCGGGCGGGACCGATCTGGCAGGGGCCTTCGTGCTGGGGCATCCAGGTATGCCGGTGCGCGCAGGCGAAATGCAGTGTCGCGCGCTTGGCAACGCGGTGCGCGCCTTTGACGAGAACGGCAACGATCTGACCGGCGTTGTGGGCGAATTGGTCTGTACCGAACCGCTACCGTCGATGCCGCTGTACTTTTGGGGCGACGACGATGGCAGCCGTCTGCACGACAGCTATTTCGACACCTATGCCGGCATCTGGCGCCACGGCGACTGGATCGAGATCAACGAACACGGCGGGTCGGTAATCTATGGCCGCTCTGACGCCACGATCAACCGCAAAGGTCTGCGCCTTGGTAGTGCGGAGATCTATCAGGCCGTCGAAGGGCTGGACGAGGTGATGGACAGCCTTGTCGTCGATCTCGAATTTCTGGGCCGTGAAAGCTTTATGCCGCTGTTCGTCGTGCCGGCCAAAGGCGTCGCCTTTGACGATACCTTGAAGGACAAGATCAACGCTGCGATCCGCAAAAATGTCTCAGCGCGGTTCATCCCCAACGAGATCATCGAGGTGGCGGAAGTCCCGCGCACATTGTCCGGCAAAAAGCTTGAGGTTCCTGTGAAAAAGCTGTTGCTTGGGCAGGATCCGGAAAAGGTGGTGAACAAAGATTCAATGGCCAATCCGGACAGCTTTGATTTTTATGTCGCCTACGCCAAGACCCGTGCGACCCAGAAGGACTAAACCCAGATGACTGACGTGGCCCGCCAACTCCTTGAATTGCTGGATATAGAACAGCTTGAGGTCGATTTGTTCCGGGGGATCGGATCGGGCGGGGAAACCACCACGCGCATCTTTGGCGGCCATGTCATCGCGCAGGCGTTGATGGCCGCCTATCGCACGGTGCCGGACCGGATGTGCCATTCGCTGCACGCCTATTTCATCCGTCCGGGCGATCCGTCGATACCGGTGATTTATCAGGTCGACCGCGCCCGTGACGGGGGCAGCTTTACCACGCGGCGGGTCGTTGCGATCCAGCACGGCAAACAAATTTTCAACCTTTCGGCCTCCTTCCACGTGCAAGAAGACGGGTGGGATTATCAACACAAGATGCCCGACGTCAAAGGGCCCGAGCACTGGCTTGACCGCCCCGATCTGCGCGA
>TARA_R100001369_G_scaffold62165_2_pt1 | contig 10351 bp, 7 predicted proteins | sample TARA_R100001369 | Tara Oceans TARA_R100001369 (sample SAMEA2621528) | marine metagenome | biome: marine biome (ENVO:00000447); feature: surface water layer (ENVO:00002042); material: "saline water (ENVO:00002010), including plankton (ENVO:xxxxxxxx)" | depth 5 m | reverse complement strand
CCGTGGAGGTTGCACATAAATACAGCTGGGGGACCGGTTCCCTTTTTTCTGCCCTTTATCACAGAATGATAAAAGATCAATATATGCGTATTTTTAGCATAGACGATTCCAATCCTGACTATGATATTGTAAACAAAATATATCAGAATACAGGTAATGCTACCAATACCGGTATTGAATTACTGATGAGTCAGGATATTACCAGAAATTGGAAACTGTCCGCAAGTATAAATTGGTATGTAAACAGCATAGACAATTATACCGGCACTTTGTTATTCCCTTATGTACGGCCATTCTATATTGAAAAATCATCCGATAATGCTGGCGATTTTAAAATTAATAATGAATTTACCCTGCCCAAAAACTGGGCACTGCAGCTTACGGGTCTTTATTACTCGGACAAGAATATTCCCCAAGGCAAACAACTATCTCGATCCTCGATTGATGCCGGTATAAAGAAAATAGTTTGGGATGGCCATGGAGAGTTTACCCTCTCCGCCTCGGACATTTTTAACACCTTTGGCCTGCGGCAAGAAGTTGTAAGTGACGGCTTTACCGCTATGTATGAAAACTATTTTGAAACGCAGATAATAAGGGCCGGATTTAAGTATAAGTTTTAACTGGTGCAAAGACCCAAGTCCTTGATACTTTAAAATTTCTTTAGAATGTTATCCTAATATTGATTTATAATTATACATTTAAAATGTGGCAAAAACTTTTCCCCGACCGATTTGCACTGCTAAAAACCTTTATCTGCATTTTCCTAATACTGTCCTTCTTAGTTAGGACCGTATTTTTATTTTGGAGCTTTGGGGAAATTGACACCTCGATCACAACACTACTCTCCACATTTGGTATCGGGTTTTTATTCGATGTAGGCACTGTTTCCTTCTTTGCTCTGCCCTACTCTTTATATTTACTGCTGATGCCCCAAAAATTTTACGGAAGTATCGTAGACAAATCAATCACCTATTTTGCTTATACCATAGGCCTAATAATATTCCTGTTTTCGTTCTTTGCAGAAATCACTTTTTGGGACGAATTTAAAAATAGGTTCAATTTTATTGCGGTAGATTATTTGGTCTATTCCTACGAGGTGGTCAAAAATATAAACGAATCCTACCCCATCCCCTATTTGGTCGGCCTGATTTTAATCGCAGTTGGGGTATTGATATTTATTACCTACAAAAAAGCGGCATTCAACAAAACATTTAAAAGCACCACCCCCTTTAAAGCCAAGTTATTACCCTTCCTTGCCGTTATATTTATTGCTATTATTTCTGGATTATTTATTAAGAACAAACAGGCAGAACAGTTTGCCAACAGGTACAACAACGAATTGTCCAAGGCCGGAATCTATTCCTTTTTTGCCGCCTTCAGGAACAACGAACTTTCTTTCGACGATTTTTATAAGACTATAAATACCGATAAGGCTTTTGATCTGGTGAAAGCATCCTACAAAAATGAAAAGGCAACTTTCCTAAAACCAAAAGACCATTCCATACTTAGAACAATTCAAAATACAGATTCATTAGCCAAGTCCATTAAGCCGAACATTATTTTCATTTGTATAGAAAGCTTGAGCGGCAAATATTTGAACACCCTTGGTGGCGATTACAACATTACCCCGACCCTGGACAGTTTGGCATCTAACGGCATATTTTTCACCAATCTGTATGCCACTGGAACAAGAACAGTCCGTGGTATGGAAGCCATAACCCTATCCATTCCTCCTACACAGGGAAGAAGTATTGTGAAAAGAACAGACAATATAGGACTATTTACTATTGGGGAAGTATTTAAAAACATGGGGTATAGCCGTAATTTCTTTTACGGGGGAGATGGTTATTTCGATAATATGAACACCTACTTTGGTGGCAACGGATTTAATATCGTAGACCGTGGCAGAGGTTTTCTACTGGACAAGGAAATAAAAACCACAAGAACCAACATTAAGGATGACGAAGTAACATTTGAAAATGCTTGGGGCGTATGTGATGAGGACATTTATAGAAAGGTGATAAAGGAAGCCGATATAGCCCACGAAAACAACAAACCCTTTTTCGATTTTGTGATGACCACCTCCAATCACAAACCCTACACTTATCCTGAAGGTTCAATAGATATCCCATCTGGGACCAGCAGACAAGGGGCAGTAAAGTATACCGATTATGCTATAGCCCAATTCTTGAAAATTGCCAAGACAAGGCCATGGTTTAAGAACACTGTTCTGGTTATTATGAGCGATCATTGTGCCAGCAGTGCAGGAAGAGGGGAACTGGATATCAACAATTACCACATCCCGGCCATGATTTGCAATCTTCAGGATACTGCACCGCAAAAAATAAATAAGCTTTGTTCCCAAATAGATATGTTTCCCACGGTATTTTCGTTATTAAACTGGGATTACACCAGTAATTTGTTCGGGAAAAATATCTTTACCATGAAACAGGAGGACGAAAGGGCGTTTATTGGCAATTACAGGAAATTGGGCCTTTTAAAAGGAAATAAAGTAATGGTTTTGGGAGATCAAAAGAAGTTTAACTTTTACGAATGGAATTCCACCAATAATAACCTAACCCTAATTCCTACAGACAAAAATTATTTGGACACCACCATAGCATTTTACCAGGCAGCCAATTATTTGTACGCCCACAACGGGCTAAAGACACAGCAATAAATATTTTGAGAAATATTCATTTTATAATCAATCCAAAAGCCGGTTCCAGTAACAATTTTTTGGAAAAGGAATTCCTTAGATCTTACTTTAAGGAAACTGAATATCTCCTTTCCGTTAAATACTCCAAATATAAAAAACAGGCTATTTCACTTACCAAAGATTCCATCAAAGAAGGTGCCCAAACCATTGTAGCTTGTGGAGGGGACGGTACCATCAATGAGGTTGCCTCTTGTCTGGTTGGCACAAATATAATGCTGGGAATTATTCCTATAGGATCGGGAAACGGATTGGCTTCCAATCTTATGATTCCCTCAATAATTGAAAAAGCTATTGAAATAATTAAAAAGAACGATATAGTAACTATAGATGTTGGAATAGTAAATGAATCCTATTTTTTCAGTAATACGGGAATGGGTTTCGATGCCAATGTCATAAAAAACTATGAAGCTTTAAAAAAGAGAACCCTTATTGGGTACCTAAAGGCCTCGCTTAGATCCTTTAACGAGTTTAAAAAAGGACGGGAAGTAAGAATATCCATAGATGAGGACCATACCATATATAACCCATTTTTAGTATTCGTTTCCAACTCCAATGAACTGGGATTCAACATTAGCTTAACCCCGAAAGCCTCTTTAATGGATGGCCAGTTGGACGTACTAATAGTTCCCGAACTAAGTAAATTAAAAATGTTGTTGTTCGGCGCATTAATGTTGGTACGTAAGTACCATTGGCTAAAGGAGATCAAAACCTATCAAACCAAAACATTACAAATTTACAGGAATGACGGGTTATTTTTGGATTCGCAAATAGATGGGGAATTCCACAAAATGGAAGACAAACATATTAATATTTCCATTTTGGAAAAATCCTTGGACATTCTTGCCCCTAAGAACATTGAACTCCGGCTTTAGTTTATCCTTAGATTCATTCATTTAATTTGGTTATTTGGTATGCCCAGAAAATCCCATTCTTTTTAACGCTCATAAAACATGGCTTCCAACTTAAGTCGGGGAATATTAAAACTCCATCACCATTTCAAAACCCTGTTATTTTTGCTGGCAATACTATTCAGCACTTTGCTGAAGGCCCAGGACAAAACAATTACTACATTGGGGGATGTTTTAATATTTACCATGCCCGCCACGGCCTTGGGCTCTTCTATAATCATCGGAGATCAAAAGGGAGCATGGCAATTTACCAAGGGCTTCCTCCTGAACCAGGCACTGACCATTGGTCTAAAAACAGCCATAGATAAGCCCAGACCTGATTTAAGCAATAATTCCTCCTTTCCCTCAGGCCATACCTCCATCACTTTTCAAAGTGCAGCTTTCATCCAAAAACGCTATGGTTGGAAATATGGTGCTGCAGCCTATGCGCTGGCCGGTTTTACCGGTTATTCCAGGATACAGGCCGATAAACACGATGGTTGGGATGTTTTGGCAGGAGCCATAATAGGGGTTGGAAGCTCCTATATTTTCACTACCCCATATCAAAAGGAGCATATGGAAATCACCTTTAACAGCAGTGATGACCACTATCTTCTAGGTCTTAAATACAAATTTTAGTCCAGCAAGTTTTAGCTGATCTTATCAAAACCGGTATAAGGGATAAGAACTTCAGGAATTTGGATTCCATCCCCTGTCTGATAATTTTCCAATATTCCGGCCAATACTCTGGGCAAGGCCAATGAGCTGCCATTTAAAGTATGTGCCAATTGGCTTTTACCATTTTCGTCCTTATAGCGCAGTTTTAATCGGTTTGCCTGAAAGGTTTCAAAATTGGATACCGAACTAATTTCCAACCAACGATCCTGGGCCGTTGAAAAGACCTCAAAATCATAGGTAAGGGCAGAAGTAAAGCCCAAATCCCCTCCACAAAGTCGTAAAATCCTGTAGGGCAATTTAAGTTCCCTAAGTATATTTTTTACATGCTCTACCATACCGTCCAAAGCTTCATATGATTTAGTGGGATGCTCCACCCTCACTATTTCTACCTTATCAAATTGATGTAAGCGGTTAAGTCCGCGCACATGGGCACCGTAACTCCCGGCTTCCCTCCTAAAACAAGGAGTATAAGCGGTATGCGTAATGGGAAAATCGGATTCGCTTAAAATAACATCCCTAAAAATATTGGTTACCGGTACCTCGGCCGTTGGAATCAGATAAAGATCGTCCTCACCTACGTGATACATTTGCCCTTCTTTATCGGGCAACTGGCCCGTACCATAACCTGATGCCTCATTTACCAAATGGGGCACTTGAATTTCATTATATCCAGCAGCTGCATTCCTATCCAAAAAGTAAGAAATAAGGGCTCTTTGCAATCGAGCACCTTTTCCCTTGTACACCGGAAATCCGGCGCCAGCTATCTTTACTCCCAATTCAAAATCTATAATGTCATATTTCTTTGCCAATTCCCAATGTGGAAGCGCCCCCTCTTTTAGGGTTGGGATATCCCCTTCCCTGAACACCTCTTCATTATCCTCCTCAGTGCTACCAGCAGGTACTGATGTATGTGGAACATTTGGAATTTGATACAGTAAATTTTGTAGTTCGGTTGCAGTTGCCGTCAAGGCCTCATTCAATTCCTTGGACTCCTCTTTCAAACTACCGGTTCTTTCTTTTAAAACGTTGGCTTCCGCTGCCTTACCGCTTTTGTAAAGCTGGCCAATTTCCTTTGAAATACTATTGGATTCGGCAAGTGTATTATCTAGGCGTGCCTGCAGGGACCGTCGTTTTTCATCCAATTGAAGGACGCTTTCAATAAGCGGAAGGGCGTCAATATTACGCTTTTTTAAAGCTTCAACAATTTGTTCCTTATCCTCACGGATAGCCTGTAACTGCAACATTTTTTTTGATTTTTATCGTGCAAATTTAACCTAATCTTCGGATTTTCGGTATAAATTTAGCCCAGATATAGTTAGCAAAATTAAATTTCATGGTTTTTGAACACATCGCCTTGAACGTAAAAAACGTAGAGGACATTAAGGATTGGTATGTTGCCAATGTGGGGTTAAAAGTAGTTTCTGAACAATCGCAAGCTCCTTTCATGACCTTTTTGGAAGATTCAACGGGACGAGTAATCCTAGAACTTTACCATAGACCTGAAGAGGAAATCACCAATTTCAAGACAAAGCACCCACTTAGCTTTCATATGGCATTTGTTTCCCAAAACGCTGAAAAAGATAAGACTAGGTTACTGGATAAAGGAGCCAGTTTTGTAGAGGAAATAACAAAGGAAGACGGCAGCCATTTGGTAATGCTCCGGGATCCATGGGGAATGCCCCTGCAACTGTGCCATAGGGCCAAACCGTTTTAACAAGTAGAAGGCAATCCTATTCCACTAATTTTTGGATGGGGAGGGCAAAATCCAATCGTTGTGCCCAAAATAATTCCAGGACGCGCTGCCAAGGTCTATTTTTGGATCAATAAATTCTTGGTACGGTTTTCCATTTACACTCACCCTAGAATTTACATAAACCGAGATGTCCTCCCCCTTTTCATCGTATTCCCGTTTATGGCGTTGGGCAAACTGCCACATAAAATCCGGATAGGATTTAATTTTACTTTTCTGTCCCCTTGTTAAATAATCGTCCAAATTTACCAGATACGAATTCCCGTTGGTATGGTTTACTATTCTAAAAGTAGTAATTCCGGTCCTACTCCTCAACATCATTCTCCAACTCAACCTATGTCCCTCTTCTGTCCATAACACATCGTCCTTTATAAAATAATGGCGGACAGGCAGGGCCAATTGGATCAAAAAATAAAGCGACAAAATTCCCAAAACCAATTCTCTTTGGGGCGGCACAACAATGGCACCCCCTTGGTAAGGTTCCTTCTTTTTAAAAAACAATTTCCGAATAGATTCAGGCTCAAAAAAGAATACCGTAAACGCTAATGCCAAATAAGGAAAAATTCCGATTTGAAAGACTATGGAATTGAACAAATGAAAGAAAATGGAAGCAAAAAAAGCCCATTTTCTTGTAGGTTTCCACAAGAGGGCGGGCACGATCAACAAATCGAACAGAATGCCCAAAACACCTACTATTCTATGAACCATAGGTTCCTGAAGCAGCCCACCAATGATGGGATAGGATTTTTTATTCTTAAAAAGAATCTCAATAATACTAAAATCCAACCAGTCCCCATACATCTTGGCCACGGAGGCATAGGTATAAACTATAAATAATTGTAAGATAATTACCCATCTCAAATAGGCGGACATGTGATTGGTCCTTATCGCCGGGTTTCTCTTGGCATCCAACGAATAATCCCTGTTGGCCGGCATAAAGGCCATAATCAATGCAATCAGAATAAGCAGGTAATAGTGATTGTTGTAGGCTGTTTTTTGCATAAGGTAAACACCGGTCCAGAGCAGGGCAAAGGCCGCAGCGCTCAATCGGTATCTATAACCCAGGGCAATAAAAACCCCTAAGGATCCCATGGCAATAAAATACAAATACATGCCTATACCCGGCAATGGTTGCAGCCAGTCGAAACCAATAAAATTAAACGTAAACTCCGGGTCTATCAGATTTTTTTTTACCCAACCCGTGGCAATGGCCCCATAGCATTCAAGGCTAACCAGAATGCCAAAAAATATCCTGAAAATTAGGAGCGGACTATTATCGATTTGCTTAAAAAGAAACCGATCCAACATTTATTTAGAGATTATGGAAAGGGAAGTCTCCCGATCTTTTTTCAGTTGTGCCTGTAGAGCCTCCAGGGAATTGAACTTTTTTTCGTCCCTTATCCGATCAATAATATCGACCTGAATTTTTTTCCCGTAAAGGTCCTGTTCAAAATCGAAGAAATTAATTTCTATACTTTTGGTCTTGCCCTCCACGGTAGGATTAAAGCCTATGTTCATCATTCCAAAAACAGTTTTGCCGTTTAATACACTGCTCACTACATAGACCCCGTTCTTGGGTATTAACTTGTATTCTTCGGGAATGGATAAATTAGCGGTTGGAAAGTTTAATTTCCTTCCCAATCCTTTTCCTTTAACAATGCTCCCTGTTAGCATATAATTATACCCCAAATACATATTGGCCGTTTTCATATCCCCGTCTTCCAAGGCCTTCCTGATTTTTGTTGAACTAACGGAAACATCATCCACTTCCTGGGCCGATATTTCCTCCACCTCAAAATCCAAGGCATTCCCAAAAGCCATCAAATCATTGATATTGGCATTCCTATTTCTCCCAAACCTATGATCGTAACCAATAATGATTTTTTTGGTCTTTAAATCGTTGACCAAAATATCCCTAACGAACTGTGTTGCGGATAAGCGTGAAAATTCTTTGGTAAATGGATGTACGATTAGATAATCGATACCCAATTCCTCCATGATTTTAATTTTTTCGTCAATGGTATTCAAAAGCTTTATAGAAACATCTTTTTGAAGTACCATTCTAGGATGGGGGAAAAAAGTAAGCACCGTAGATTTCAACTCCAATACTTTGGCATTGTTTATGAGACGTTCCAATATTTTACGGTGACCAATATGCACACCATCAAAAGTGCCAATGGTAATGGCAGTAGGGTGCGCTTTATCGTAATTGGAGATGCTTTGAACTGTTATCACAAAAATGGAATAATAAAAAAACTTATCTTTGAGTTTGTACTAAACCCCGCTTGATGGTTGTAAAATTACGTCTTGTTTTTTCAATATCCATATTTTTTCTTTGCTATTGCGGTTTTGGTCAAACCAAATATTGGGATAAAACCGATTCCGGGAGCCGCCAATTACAGAGGCAGACAGCAAAGTTGGAAATAAGGAACGGCGTTACTTTTTCCCTAAAGAAGGATATTTTTAACAACGAGCTTAAGGCTGCACAGCGCAATAAGGCCTCAAAAATAGTGAGTTTTCCGGACGAAAACGGGGACCTGATTCCATTCGTCGTCCAAGAAGCCTCCGTCCTTTCCCCGGAACTTTCCAAGAAATACCCCCAAATAAAGTCATATGTCGGTAGAGGTTTAAATAACGAAAAGGATAGGGTAAGATTTAGTGTTTCCCAAAACGGTGTACAAAGCATGATTGTATATGGCGAAAGCAAAAACGCTACCTACATGCAAAAGGTTTCGGATTCCGAAAATGAATATATAGTGTACAATAGGAAAGATGCCTATATGATGAACACTAATTTCATTTGCGAGACCACCTCCCTTACAGAAAAGGACAAAGGGCCTACTGCCTTAAAGTTGGTAGATGGCCAGGTGTTAAGAAAATTCCGTGTAGCCATCTCAGCTACAGGGGAATATACCGAGTTCCACGGCGGAACAGTACCGGATGCCCTAGCGGCCATTAATGCTACCATTACACGGGTAAATGAAATTTTCGAAACCGATTTGGGAATCAGTCTGGAAATTGTTGCCAATACCGATGAGGTCATCTACACGGACAAGGATACCGATCCCTATGGAACAAATCTTAATTCTGAAGTACAAAATACCTTAACTACGGTTATTGGCGCTGAAAACTACGATGTAGGCCATTTGTTTCAAAAGGACCAAAATGGGGGCAATGCCGGATTTATTGCCTCGGTATGTATAGATTCTAGAAAAGGGAGTGCCTATTCCTCTGCCCTGATACCTCAAGGGGACATTTTCGACCTAGATTTTGTGGCGCATGAAATGGGGCATCAGTTTGGCGCAAACCACACCTGGTCCTTTGAATCGGAAGGCACTCTGGTACAGGCCGAACCAGGAAGCGGAAGCACAATCATGGGATATGCAGGTATTTCCGGAAATAACAATGTAGCCCTAAACGGGGATGACTATTTTCATTACTACAGTATATTTCAGATATCGGAATATATAAAAACAACAAGTTGTGCCCAAGAAATCTCCTTGCTGAACACTCCACCCGAAATAGTGCCCACCGGCAACTTTACCATCCCAAAATCTACCGCCTTTAGGTTAAGGGGCAATGCGACCGATGCGGACATAGATGACATACTTACGTACAATTGGGAACAAATAAATGACGGCATAGTTACCCATAACACCTTTGGACCCACAAATCTCAGTGGCGCCAATTTTAGATCCTTAAAACCAACGGTAACCCCAACAAGATATTTTCCAAGGTTGAGCAGTATTGTATCGGGCAACCTTACCCAAACCAACCCCAACGTAAATACCACTTGGGAAACCGTTTCCTCTGTAGAACGGGAACTGGACTTTGCACTTACCGTCAGGGACAATTCCCTTGGGGGCGGACAAGTTGCCTCGGACCTGGTGAAGGTTATGGTCATAGACAATGCCGGACCCTTTGTAATAACTTCCCAGGCCATCAATGAGATTTATACTGCAGGCACAAGACAAGAGGTTACCTGGGATGTGGCGAAAACAAATCAGGGTCCAGTAAACGCACAAAAAGTTGACATCTATTTTTCCGCCAATGGAGGGGCTTCCTTTCCCATAAAATTAGCGGACAGCGTCCCCAATGATGGGCAACAGGACATATTGATCCCCGGATTTGCCACTCCTACGGGCCGAATAATGGTCAGTGCCCACGACAACATCTTTTTGGCGGTAAACGCTTCCGATTTTACTATAACATCATCAGATATAGTGTTGAATTTTGCCCAATTGCAACACGAAGTTTGCCAGGGAAATGATTTAATTGTGCCCTTCAACTACCAAACATATAATGGTTTTTCCGAGG
>TARA_R100001369_G_scaffold35710_1_pt1 | contig 10354 bp, 10 predicted proteins | sample TARA_R100001369 | Tara Oceans TARA_R100001369 (sample SAMEA2621528) | marine metagenome | biome: marine biome (ENVO:00000447); feature: surface water layer (ENVO:00002042); material: "saline water (ENVO:00002010), including plankton (ENVO:xxxxxxxx)" | depth 5 m | reverse complement strand
CGCTTTAAAGAAAAACCGTCTAATAGATAAATTACAGGATACTTAGTATTGCTTTTAGGATTATAATTGTCTGGTAATTTTACCCAAAAATTGCGGTACTCACCTAAAGTTTTTGAATATATACTATCAACTATCTGACTAGTTGCTAATTCTTGTTCATTTTGACTAGCTTGTGCTTTAATTGACAAATTAAAGCAAAGCATAACTATTATAATTAATTCTAATTGGGTTCTGTTTTTCATATAATAAAGATAATATTGATTTACGCTTTATCCTCTAGCTTTAATGACCAACGTAAAATTAAAATTCCGAGTCTAGCTATAACAAACGAAAACAGACCAAACGTAGCTGTTAATAATGATACTTTAAGTCCGCCAGCAAATATTGCAGGATCTACATTACCCATAGCTTCAAGTGAATCAAAAGCTGTAATTAATCCTAAAACCGAACCTAAAAAACCACATACTAGTGCTAATAAACTTGAGTCTACTGTAAGCTTTAACATTTTTTCGGTTGTCGGGATATCTTTTTTACTATTTATAAATCCTCTGATTAAAAAGAATAGAGATAGTAATAAAAAAATTAATATTACTGTCATAAACAATGAGCCACCCTCACTAAAACGGTTTACTACTAAAAAATTTGAAATTACTAATTCGTTCATAATTGATGATTTTAATTAAACATAGGCCAAACTTAAAACTAATAACATCTAATAATTTTTAATTGCGACAGACAACCATTTTAATTAGCGATACAACAAAATGCTAAAACCATAACTAAATCTGTCATTCGTCTACGAACTTAGAGTGCCTTTAAAAATTATACTATTATTGTATTAAGAAGCTAATTAAATGCTAAACAGAAAATTTATTTTAAAACAAATAGGACGAGGTTTTTTACACATATTTTTTTGGTGTTGCGTCCTTTTATTCTACACTTACTTCTTTAGCTCTAGTAGTAAAAACTTCAATGATACTTTAATGTTTTCTTTGTTTTTAATGCCAATAACTATTGCAACAACTTATGTTTCAATATATAAGTTAATTCCAGGTTACCTCGTAACAAAGCGTTATTTACTCTTTGTACTTTATAGTATATATACACTTATTATTTCTTTTTATTTAGTAATGGTCTCTATCTTTTTTAGTCTTATATATCTTTCAAATTTTGAGTACAAAAACATGAATCCCTTAACCAGAAATATCTTGTTTGTTATGACAGGTATATATCTAGTTACTTTTATTGTTAGTGCTTTTAAACTTATGAAGTTAAATATTGATGCTTCAAAAAGAACTAAAACACTTGAAACTAAAATTTTAGAAACACAATTAAAACTCAAAGAGCAAGAACTGAAATATCTAAAAATGCAAATTCATCCTCATTTTTTATTTAACACTCTAAATACGATGTATGGTTTCGCGTTGAAAAAGGCAGATGAAACACCAAAAATGATTTTAAAACTCTCTAACCTCCTTGATTATTTACTTTACCAAGTAGATAAACCCTTTGTGAGTTTAACAGACGAGATAAATCATATTGAAGATTACATTAGTTTAGAAAAAATGCGCTTTAATGAGACGTTAAATGTAACTTTTACAAAAGATATTCATTCAGGATCTATAGAAATTGCTCCCATGTTATTTATTCCTTTTATAGAGAACAGCTTTAAACATGGTATTATTATAGATGGTATTTTAAAGATTAATATTGCAATAAAAACTCAAACAAATCATACAGAGTTTGTTATTAAAAATAGTAGCTCTAAAGATTCAGGTCTTAATGAAGGTCTTGGTTTAGAGAATATAAAAAAGCGATTAGAGTTATTGTATCCAAATCAATATAGTTTAGATATTTTGAAGACTGATGATGATTTCTCTGTGACATTACTAATTAATTCTAAATCAATTGCAGCACATGCTTAAGTCGGTCTCTTGTATTATAGTTGATGATGAGCTTATTGCAAGAGAAATCATTGCCTCTCACTTATTACAAATCGATAACATTAAGATTAAAGCACAATGTAAAAATGCTATTGAAGCTTTTAACTTTATTAGTAATAATGAAATAGATTTAGTCTTTTTAGATATAAACATGCCAGAGATTTCTGGTATTGCCTTTGCTAAATCTATAAACAAGAATATTAAAATTATATTTACTACAGCTTATAGGGATTATGCGGTTGAGGGCTTTGATTTACAGGCCGTAGACTACTTATTAAAGCCTATAGCTTTTGAACGTTTACTCAAATCTGTAAATCGTTATTTTGAAGTCTCATCGCAAATTAATAATGACAAAAAACAAGTCGATGAAGGCACTGATTTTATTTTTGTACGCTCAGACCGAAAGATGATAAAAATAGATTTTGATGCTATCATCTACATAGAGAGTTATAGTGATTATATAAAAATACATCTCAACGATACTATAATTGTTACCAGAGAAACCATAAGTGCTATTGAAGCTAAACTACCTAAAAAGCTGTTTTTAAGAATCCATCGCTCTTATATTATTTGTATTGTAAAAATTCAATCATTTACTAATGAATATATTACAATTAATGGTTTAGCACTATCCATTAGTCGAAGTTATAAGAAAGAAGTTTTAAAACAGCTAGAAAAGTTTTAACTTTAGATAATTAAAAACCCAAATCTAACGTTATAGCGGTATCCGCTATTTTTTAAACCGCTTAATGAACGACTACCTACACAGCACTATTCCTAATTTACAACCTTTTAATTATGAGCGTCACCACGATTCCCTTTTTATAAATCAGCAATGGGTTTTAGTGAATGGTATTTCTAAAAAGAAAGCCATATACACTTTTAGAGAAGATAATATTCTTGAGATTGAACGAAAAGATGCTACCATTAAAACATCTTGGAACATAAATATTCAAAATATACTCTCTATTGAAACTGAAGATGGGTTAATTGAGGTTAAAGCCTATTTTAAAGATGATGATATTTTAGTACTCAACAACCAAGAGAAAGAAGAATTTGCGCTTTATATAAATACAACAAATTATAATGAAGAGCTGAGCTCAGTAGAAGATGTTCAATCGTTTTTAAAAGATAAGTATAAGAAGAAAGTAAGCAATATCATCTACGACCATGAGTTCTATTATATAGAAAAGTCTGAAGAATTCGGACCTTTTAAAGTAGAAATACTATCAGAAAAAGTTAAAAACGAAGAAATTAGTGCATATTGTTTTGTGAGAGATATTAATGAAGATGATTACAGTAAACGCCTACGTATCTTTGATTTAATACAAGAATTATAAAACATTATATTTTATTCGTTCTCTTTATATAAAGCGTATTTAGCTAATTCTATCTTTACTGTAGCTTCCCAAAATTCTTGCGTTTCTTTTTTAGCACCACGCTTTGTTTCACTATCGTATCGATCTTGTCTTTTATTAAATTCCTTAAATATTTTGTCAAAAACAGGTTTGGCCTTATCTGCGTTAACTGCCGTTATTTTTAAATCAGTTAACGCTTTTCTTAGTTTTCGAGAATAGATTTCTGTAATATCAAAATGAATTTGCTCGTGTCTTAATATGTAATCTGTACTAGAATTTGGCAGAACCCAACTTTCATAGGTCTTAAAAACACATTGAATAAATAGCTTTCCATCTTTAAAAAGGTTTGCGCTACTTTCATAGCCAAACCCAGAATTTGTCAACGCTAATGCATTCGGATATGTTATTTGGTCTGGCTGTCCTTTAAAATCGTCCCAAGTTAATTTTCTGTTTACACTCCATACTATTTCTGTTTCATAGCGTTTCGGGTCATCTACCTTATAAATATTAGCCCACAACCTAAAGCAAGCACTTCTTTTATCTGGTGATATCTGTTTTGTAATTCTAACTAAGTTTGCTCCATTTTGACGCGCCATACTTTTAAGGTTCTGTACGTTTTCATAATACGTACAGTTTTCAGCGAACCCACCATCAACTGCTTTTAAATCTCCAATCTTTGTACCATTAATTATTTGATCATCCGCAGCGTCTAATACAACTACGAGTGCCTTATCAGACAGAGGAGCTAGCACTTTGTCAATGTTACTCCTTAATTTTGGTGAACATGATATAAGTATAGCGAATAGAAGACTAGCTGTGATTTTTTTCATTTAGTTATATATTTAATGAAAAAAGCGAACGCATTACGTTCGCCTTTACTATATGGGATTCCTACTTCCAAAGGGATTTGTTTAAACATGCAAAGCTCTATCCTCAGTTGCAGCTAGAGCCGCTTCTTTAACTGCCTCTGCAAACGTTGGGTGTGCATGAGACATACGAGAAATATCTTCTGCAGATGCTCTAAACTCCATTGCCGTAACTGCTTCTGCTATTAAATCGGCACAACGAGCACCAATCATGTGTACTCCTAAAACTTCATCAGTTACTTTATCTGCTAAAATTTTTACAAAACCGTCTATATCTCCACTTGCCCTAGCACGACCTAAAGCTCTAAAAGGAAATTGACCTACTTTGTATTCTACGTTATCGGCTTTTAATTCTTCTTCTGTTTTACCAACAGCAGCAACTTCTGGCCACGTGTAAACGACTCCAGGAATTAAGTTATAATCTATATGTGGTTTTTGTCCTGCTATAGTTTCTGCTACAAATACACCTTCTTCTTCAGCTTTGTGTGCTAACATAGCGCCTTTTATAACATCACCAATTGCATAAATATTAGATGCAGATGTTTGTAAATGGTCATTAACGTCTACTTGTCCTTTATCATTAATATTTACTCCTGCCGCTTCAGCATTTAAACCATCGGTATAAGGTCTACGACCAACAGAAACTAAACAATAATCTCCTTTAAATTCTACAAGTTCACCCTTCTTATTTTCCGCTTTTACGATGACTTCGTCACCGATACGCTCAACAGATTGTACTTTATGAGAGAGCATCATTTTACATTTTGCTTTCTTAAAAACTTTATTAAGTTCTTTAGATAAACCAGCATCCATGGTTGGTAATATTCTATCCATATATTCTACAACAGTAACTTGTGATCCTAATCTGTAATAGACTTGGCCTAACTCTAAGCCAATTACTCCACCACCAATGATAATCATGTGTTTCGGAATTTCTTTTAGCTTTAAAGCTTCTGTAGACGTTATAATACGTTCTTTGTCTAACTCAATAAAAGGTAAGTTACTTGGCTTACTTCCTGTAGCAATAATGATATTTTTTGCTTCAATCTCACCAGCATCTTTTCCTTCAATAATTATATGAGTTGCATCTTTAAAAGACCCTAAACCTTCATAAACATCAATCTTGTTTTTCTTCATTAAGAAATCGATTCCACCTGTAGTTTGATCTACTACAGATTGTTTACGACCAATCATCTTTTCAAGATTCACTTTAATTTCACCAGGAATTTCTATACCATGCTCCTCAAAATGTTTTGTAGCTTCTTCATAATGATGAGACGAACTCAATAAAGCTTTACTAGGAATACAACCAACGTTTAGACACGTACCACCAAGTGTTGAATATTTTTCAATAATTGCAGTTTTCATTCCTAATTGTGCACAACGAATTGCTGCTACATATCCACCAGGTCCTGATCCTATTATTGCTACATCGTATGAATTCATAAAGTATTTTTTATCTGATTAAAACAAATACAAAAATACGATTTAGATTAAAGATTTACGAATTTTTAAAACCTATAATTCCGAATAAAACAGATTTATTTCTTCTTTTCAATAGCTTTTAAAACCCACTCTAATTCCGGGTCAACATTATTGAGTCTATCTTGGTAGGTTGGTAGAATTTCTATGTCTGGCTTTACACCATAACCATCTGGTTCTATATTGTATTTAGAATCTATATGCATTAACCCTATCCTTGCGCGAACCATAGTATTTGGCAATTCATAGACTTTAAATAAACCAGCAACTGTACCATTGTATGCTCCTCCTGTTTCTTCACCAACAAATGTTGCACGTTTACTACCTTTTAATTGAGTAGCTAAAATTGATGATGCCGAAAATGAATTGCCATTGATTAGTACATATATTTTTCCTTTAAAATTTAATGGATTCGCTTCTTGTTCTTTCGCTGATTTAAATTTATAATACAACTGACCATCTTTTTTACTTACACGTAGAATATCTACAACCGCAAAACCAGGAGATAATAATCCTACAAAAAGTTTTACTCCTAATCCTTTAGAATTACTCATAAGACTTTTTAAAACTGGAAATCTTGTATTGATTTCACTTTTATTAATAAACGTAAAGTTTTTATCTGTGAGATAAGAATATAAATAGTCGATTTCATTTAGACGCCCACCAAAGTTATTCCTCAGGTCAATAATTAGTGTTTTAGTTTTTAAAGAATCTAATATTGTAAAGGTTTCGTCATAAAACGCTTCAAATTTACCATTCTTAAATCCTTTAATTTTTAATAATGCTACAGTACTATCCTTTCCTGTAAAACTTAAATCTCTTATATTTTCTTTTGTAGCATAGTCATAACCGTACTTGCGTCTTTCTTTACGTTCTTTTTTCCATTTTAATTTTTTAGCCTTTCGCTCTGCCTTTGTTAATTTTACTTTAGGCTTTATAACTTTAATAGAGTCTTCACTCAGTGAATCTTTGATTTTAACCTTGGCTATACGTTTGTAATTTTTAACAAATGTAGAATCTAAATTTCTAAAGGTAATTTTAAGACTATCAAAACGGCCAACATCATAACTATAATAGCGTAGAATACGTTTACCAATTACTCTGTTATAAAACGTGGTATTATAACCATCTGAAGCAACTCTTTTTTTATAAGTATTCATTAAATATTGAGTTGTGTTATCGCCTATTTTTAACACCTCTGCATTTACTAATAATGAATCGTCACCCTTTGCCTTAGAAATTATAAGCTTGTTATCAACGTATTCAAAATCAAGATTATTGATATCGAATTTCATTAAATTAAACGCGCTTCGTTCTTTTCTCTCTAGTTTTTTAGATGGTGGAGAAACTGACATGTGGCCTTGACCAACATATTTAGTAACCGCAGCTAATTTTTTATAAAATGTACGACTTGTAATAGGTTTAGTTATTGCTTTTTTTAAGCTATCAAACTTATAATCTAGTGTTTCTTTAGAGTTGAATTGATATAATCGTGGATGTAATCTTTGTAATTGATTATATACTTTGTCAATATCTTCATGTATATCTTCAACAGAATGTAATTTTGTAACTTGTGTATTATACTTTTCTACGCTTGCACATGATGCGAATACCATTGCAACACTAAATAATAGTAAAAATTTCTTCATTTAATAATTCTGTTTTAGTAATACTAGGGTGTGTTTTAATAGACGTAAAAAATTAATAAAAGGTTGCCTCTACTTTTCTTTAATTAGGAAACCCTAACATTTCTCCCATACCTACAGTAAATAACCAACAGCCATAAATAGCATGTTCTATTGATACTAATAATGTTGATTTAGTCTTCTTATAAGTCAAAGCAAAAATAATACCACCTATAAATGTTAAAAACAGAACCAATGTGTTTTTAAAGAAAATATGAGCTAGAGAGAATACAGCCGCATTACACAAAATAAAAAGTGTTTTATTTTTAAATAGTGATTGGTAACGCTGAAAGAAAAACGTTCTATAAATTAATTCTTGTGGATAGACTGAAAAAGCTGAATAAACAAATATAATAATAACCCACACAAAAGGCTTATTCAAAGGCATTGAGAATAAATTATTAGCATCAACAACAAGAACATAAGCTGTTGTAATTCCGAAAACACCAACGAATTTTAATAATGTTCGTTTCCGAAATTGTCTCCAACTAATACCCTTTTTAATCTTAAATACGTTGCCTTCAATCTTTAGCAAAACAAAAATAACATATCCAAATCCTAGTACACCTATGGCTATTTTGATCCAAATAGGAAATTGTAAGACAAAACTTATTGGTGCAATTATAAATATAAGAAATAATTCTAAGAGTCTATAATCTCTAGTTTTCATAAATTAAAGTGTAATAGCTGTTGTGTGTTTTACTTCATTAATCATAAACATACTATAAGTACTGCCAATATGATCAATTTTAGTTAGTTTTTTTACCATAAATTCTCTGAACTCCTCCATGTCCTCTACCAAAACTTTTATAAGATAATCATAATCACCACTAATGTGATAACATTCTAAAACTTCATTAAGCTTAGCAACTTCCCGTTCAAATTTAACAACATAATCCTGTGTATGTTGTACTAACTTTATATTACAAAAAGCAACGAAATCTTTATCGACTTTCTTTTTATCAACTAATGCTACATATTTATTAATTACACCTTTATTTTCAAGTTTTTTTATTCGTTCGTAAACAGCAGTAACCGATAAACCCAAGGCATATGCTAATACTTTATTAGTTTGCTTGCTATCGTTTTGTAAAAGCTTTAGCAATTTCTTATCAATATTATCGAAGTTCATAGTTGTAATTTTTCATGTTAAAACCAATATCAGATAAAAATATAGATTATAAATCTATTATATTAATAATACATAGCTTTATTTTCTAAATAATTAAATAATACTTGACAATACATCTGTAATTGTTGAATTTTGAAGTATTAATCAAATTAAATTATTATGAAATTTAAGCCTACAAACAATATTCAAGATTTACAATACTTCGGTGAATTCGGAGGTGTTAATCCATCAATTTCAGATTCCTCAACCTATACCTTCATATCAGCAAAAACCATGTTCGATACGTTTGAAGGTAATGCAGATGGTTGTTATCTGTACTCACGTCATTCAACACCTTCTAACTTATATTTAGGTGAAGCTTTAGCTGCAATGGAAGGCACAGAAACAGCAACAGTTACAGCTTCTGGCATGGGAGCTATTACACCAGTTCTATTGCAATTATGTGATACAGGTGAACATATAGTAAGCAGCAGAACGATTTATGGAGGCACTTATGCATTCTTAAAAAACTTAGCCCCACGTTTAGGTATTGATACGTCTTTTGTTGACATCACTAAATTAGACGTAGTTGAAGCTGCTATAACACCAAAAACAAAAATATTGTATTGTGAATCTGTTAGTAATCCGCTATTAGAGGTCGCAGACATTAAGGGTTTATCTGAACTAGCCAAAAAGCACAACTTAAAATTAATTGTAGATAATACGTTTTCACCATTATCTATTTCACCAATAAATCTTGGTGCAGATATCGTTATTCATAGTTTAACTAAGTTTATTAACGGCTCTTCAGATGCTGTTGGTGGCGTTATTTGTGGTACTCAAGAATTTATAGATGAACTAAGAAATGTAAACGACGGTGCAGCGATGTTATTAGGCTCTACTATGGATAGTTTGCGTTCTGCTTCTATTTTAAAGAATTTAAGAACGTTACATATAAGAATGCAACAGCATAGCCTTAATGCAACTTATTTAGCAGAAAAATTTGAAAATGCAGGCATCAAAACAGTATATCCAGGTTTAGCCTCTCACCCATCTCATAACCTATTTAAGTCTATGATGAATGAAAAGTATGGCTTTGGAGGTATGATGACTATAGATGTTGGTTCTTTAGATAAAGCCAATGCTTTAATGGAATTAATGCAAGAACGTAACCTTGGTTACTTAGCTGTAAGTTTAGGGTTTTACAAAACGTTATTCAGTGCACCAGGGAGTTCTACATCTTCTGAAATCCCGGAAGACGAACAAGCAGAAATGGGATTAAGCGATGGTTTAATTCGTTTTTCTATTGGCTTAGATGCTGATATAGAACGCACTTATGAGATGATGAAATCTTGCATGGTTGAGCTAGGTATCCTTAAAACTGAAATGGTATAAAAGTCTATTAAATATTTAGAAGCCTGATTTTTAATCAGGCTTTTTTTATTTCCTATTATGACGACTAATCATAGCTGTAAAAAGCGAATCACCAAAATACCAGTAAATTTCAAATACTAAATTCAAAAACTCAAAAACCCAACAACTTTACAATTCAACTACATCTCGAATTTGCAAATGGTTTTACAAAATCGTAACATTACAGAACTAAACCTAATTAAATATGCAAGACGACGACTTATCCGAGATTAAAATTGAAGATCAAAAAATTATAGATAATAAAGAGCTAAATATTTTTGAAGCACTAGTACCTGTGGTAATTTTAATGGGTATGTTAGCCTATAATATATTTTTTATTGAGGATCAAGAGTGGTTTGGAGCATACACCAATCAATATATTCTACTAATAGGTGGCTTCGTTGCCTTTATAGGTGGTTTACTTAATAAAGTAACTCCTAAGGTAATGGCGAAAGAAGTTTGGGAAAATCTTAAAAGTGTCTTTGTACCAATTATG
>TARA_R100001369_G_scaffold90289_2_pt1 | contig 10356 bp, 7 predicted proteins | sample TARA_R100001369 | Tara Oceans TARA_R100001369 (sample SAMEA2621528) | marine metagenome | biome: marine biome (ENVO:00000447); feature: surface water layer (ENVO:00002042); material: "saline water (ENVO:00002010), including plankton (ENVO:xxxxxxxx)" | depth 5 m | reverse complement strand
ACAAAGCCCGGATCGTTGAACAGGAAGCCGCCGATGGCATCAAACCCCGACGGGCCGCTTACCATCTCGCCGATGCCCGGACCAAAACCCTCAGGCGTCTGGACAGTCAGGATTTTGGTGCCCGCGGCACCTGCCGTTTCCACCAGCGTAGAAACCGAACCGACCCCGGATGTCGAAACCGTAAAGCTTGAATCAGCCGTACCGTCGCCATCCAGATCAATGCTGACAGTTGAACCCGTCTGCGTGATGACCGAATCCGCGTTGAGGCCCGTAATGACGATCTCGTCGCCATATTCCATGTCCGAAATCATATCCCCGTCCAGATCTGCCGCCGTGCCTGTAAAGACATCCATGGCCGCTCCGCCGGTCAACATGTCTTCACCGCTGCCGCCCGCAAGCGTATCTGTCCCGTTTCCGCCGTTGAGAACATCATCCCCCGCCCCGCCTTCCAGCAGGTCGTTGCCGTTGTTGCCGTTGATGACATCATCGCCTGCCAGGCCGTCAATCTCGTCATCGATAGACAGACCGGTCAGCACATCGTCGCCCGCAGTGGCATTGAAGCTGAAAGGCGTGGTTACCGCACTGGAGGCGGCGCCGGGAAAGAACACTGTGCCGATGGCGAAAGGCCCTGTCGTAATATCGGTGAAGCTGCTTTCAGGAATTGAATCCAGTTGGGCGCCGGTCGGCAGAACGCCACCGTTCAACGGTGGGCCCGCCAGCTCGAAAACAAATGCACTGTCCTCAAAGTAGTCTTCGATGATGACCAATTGGGTTGTGACGCCATTAAGGGTAACATTCTGGAAGAAAACCTCGAGATCACCATCCGAAAGGTCCACGCTGCTTCCGTTGATCAGAATTGCCTCCAGACTGCCCTGGGCGACCGACAACACGCCTTCGCTCGTCCCATCCGGCGTGAACAACAGGCCCAGGTCATCGCTGCCAACCAGCGTCATTGACGCCGGGACAGGATTGGGCGTAGGATCATCGCCTTCGAACTGAACGCGGAATCCGGTAAATGTATACGTGTTGGTCATGTCAATATTCCTTTATATTCAAATGAAAATTTTGCTCTCACGTTCAAGGAACGTCACCAAGTAACCGAAATATTAGAAAATACAGCATCCGCCCCACGCGATAGAAAAAGCTTAATAAAGCTCTACCGATGCGTCAACAGTTTACCTCGCTGGCCACATGTAAATCGGACATTCCCGCAATGGACCGCACCTTGCAGATGATCTATCCAGCAGATGCCGTACCGGAGGGCAGAAAGGCTTACCCATGGTCCAACAGATATTTGTACATGTAGGCATGCCGAAATGCGCCTCCAGCACCATTCAGGGCACCCTGTGGCAGAACCGAGACGCGCTGGCGGAGATGGGTATCCAGTACGGGCTCTACGCCGAGGAGGACGCGCAGTTGCAAGGCAACGGGGCCTCACTGGCCCATGCCATCTGGTGCGATGATACTGATGCCGCAGACCGGCGGATCGACTATTTCATGTCTTTGGGAGACAGGGTTCTGATCAGCGCCGAGGCTTTCTCCAACGTGTTCAACAGCGGCGGCACGGGGCGGATGTTCCGCGAGATGCGTGCGCGCGGGGCTGAAGTCCGCGTCATCAACTTACTGCGCCGACAGGATCTGTGGATTGAGTCCGACTACAAGCAGCAGATCAAGGGCGGCCATCCTTGGACCTCCCCCATCGAGGATCTCATCGCGCAGCGCCGCGCGCAGGAGGTGCTCAATCTGGCGTGGACCATGGCCTATTGGGAGAAATTCGCGGATTTCAAAAACACCCATGCTGTGGCCCTGAACCCCGGCCAGGCCAAGGATTATCCGTTGCGCGCCCTGTGGGATTTCATCGGACTCACGCCTGCGCAGCAGGACCGGCTGACCGTCCATCCGGACGCCAATATCAGCCCCCCCGCGGGTCTGATCGAACCTGCGCGCCTCCTTAAAAAGGCGCTGATGGCCGAGGGCGTGCCGGACGCACGGGTCAGGGAGATACTGGGGGATTTTTTCACTCGCGCGCCGCAACAGATCACCGTGCCCGCGCGGCGGTTTGTGATGACCCATGCCGCGCGCACCGAGCTGATGGCCTATTGCGCGCCCAGTAATGCCGCCCTTACCCGCAGGTTTGCAGCGACGCAGAGATTTGATCCGGTGATCGCGGAAGATCCGGCCAGCGAAATCCCTCTGGAGCCCGAGGCGCAGGCAATCTTCTGGACATGGGCCAAAACCCTGCCCGAACTGGCGCGGATGCGCAGACGGCGTCTGTTTTCAATGGGGCCGCTGGCACTGCTGCGCCGCAAGACGTAATACTGTCTGACGTCAGCGCTTATGGGTCCAAATAGCCGTATTTGATAAAAGAGTATTCTTAGGAGGTGTCCGCATAATGTGTTGGGATATTTTTGTTTCCGTATAATCCATGGCGGACTCGTATCCCTCTTGATCGACATAAACGACAAGAGGATAGAAAATGTTGGAATATTTTCAAACCCTCAAGTCTGTCCCAAACGTGCTGACGTCAGACACCATGTTGAAAATTGGCAACAAAATCACTTTGATTGCATTAAGATAAATGTCCACAGGCCTTAATTTCCTTGATATTCATACAGCCATTTCTGAATAACTTCAGAGTCAGCTTCATGTGCTAACATGTCCATCAGTTTCCTTTTTGGGTCATTCCAGAACACGCTTGCTGCATCGCGAAGACTTTGATCATTTTCAAGACCAATCTGACCAAAAAACCGAAGCCCACTAATTACCCTCTCAACATTACAGTCCAGTTGGTTCTTTACCATCCTTGCAGCTTGAGGGACTCGATAATTAAAGGACATTGAGAGACGAACAGATGCATGAAGGGGGAAGCGCGACAAAAGTCGATAGAGTCTGCGGGGAAACTCTTCAATTAAAAAATATTGCTGCTCTAGCGACGGCCCTATGCCCATTAAGCTATTAGCGCGGCGCCGGTAATCATAAATTTCACTTGGAGTTAGACACAGCGATGAAGATGAGGCCAGAGCATTGATGAGAAATAGCGTATCTTCTCCGTACTTTGTATCTTCTGGAAAAAAAATACCCTTCGCAATCAAAAAATCTCTTCGATATATATTGGCGGAGAAATGACGTAGCTTAGCTAGTACGAAGTCATCTGAAAATTTCACATATTTAGGTAGTTCTCCAAATTTTTCAGACAGAAACTTGTCGCCTATCAAGCTTGAAACAAAGATGTCCGGATTTTCTTGATCGCAATGGCACCTGTCTAACACTTGAGCGATATCAGGTGTAAGAACGTCATCAGAATCCAGAAACGCAACAAATTTGCCTTTTGCCTTCAACAGCCCAATGTTTCTCGCTTTGCCTGCGCCTTTATTGACACCAAGTCGCTCCAGATGAACTCTATTTGATTTTATCTCGATTGGTACTGGCGATCCGTCATCGACTACAATAATCTCAAAAGAAGCGCCTGAATATTTGACTATTGAATGTATTGCATCCGGCAAATGATCATGATCTAAATATACAGGGACAATGAACGATATTAGCGGCATTCTAGACATATAATTCACCATATCTGACATTCCCCAAAGGCTTTGTTGCACAAACCCGCTTGGGGGCGTGCTTCCTCTTACCCTGGGCAGATTTAGCCTACGACCACGGTACGGGGTATAACAAGAGCTGTGAAGCCGTTAGTCCCCATGATCGTGGTGTGAACTGACTGGGCCAGTGGCCTCTCCTGCGGCATTCTCCGTTCGAGGGTTGCGCCGGATTGGCTGGTGCCGGGGGGCGGCTACATCATCAAAGCCATAGAAACCTGCAAACTGAATGGGATCGAGCCGCACAGCTACCTGACCCGGACTCTCACCGCCATCGTGAATGGGCATCGGCAAAGCCAGATCGGTGAACTCCTGCCTTGGCACGACGCACAAACCCTGTGATCGGAACACCGCTAACATTATATGACTGTCAGTGTTCGTTATCTGTGGCAGGCTGGACTTGTGTATGTTGTCTCGTCGGGTCGTAGAATGTCATCGGCTGCGAGCATCAACATCCGCATGCTCCTAGTTAACTGCCTTGTACATATCTACCCGCAGTGATTAGAGATCCACAGCCATAATGAGGCTGCAAACAACAACAGATACGGTGTACGCTATTATGTCACAGCAGATCTTTGAAAAGGGCCGCGAAGAACTACGCAAGGTACGCCGCGAAGGCCGTCTAGCCTATTGGTTCGTAGGTATTTTTAGCTTTTTTGCAAACCTTTTGATGCTGACAGGCCCGCTTTATATGCTGCAAGTATACGACCGTGTCTTAGGCAGCAGATCCGAGGCGACACTGGTGGCTCTGACCATTCTGGTAGCTTTCCTATACGGGATGATGGGATTGCTCGATTTTACGCGCGGCCGGATTATGGGGCGTGTTGGGATGCAATTTCAAGCGCGCCTAGACCGGCGCGTTTTTGAGGCCTCAGTGCGCAAGTCAGCCCTTTTACCTGACGAAAACAGCGCAATAGCCAGCCGTGACCTTGAAACAGTTCAACGATTTATGACTTCTCCGGTTTTGATGGCCTTTTTTGACCTGCCATGGACGCCGATATTCTTGTTCGGCATTGCCCTGTTTCACCCGTGGCTTGGTATTCTGGCTGTTTCAGGTGGGGCACTACTAGTTTTTATGGCGCTGTTGAACCAGATAATGCTGCGCAAACCTGTTGCTGCAAGTAATAGCGCTTCGATCAAAGCTGAGAGCCTCTCAGGAGAGATCTCCAAAGGTGCCGAGATGATCCAGAGCATGGGCATGCTGGATGCCGCGTTTAACCGCTGGCAGGTGGCGCGGGGACATGCGCTGCGCGGGCAGTTAGAATATGCTGATGTGGGCGGCATGATCAATGCAATTACAAAGGCATTCCGGTTGTTTCTGCAGTCGGCGATGTTGGGTGTTGGGGCTTATTTGGTGCTGGAAAACGAAGTGACCCCTGGCGCCATGATTGCTGGGTCCATTTTGTTGGGCCGAGCGTTAGCGCCGGTTGAGCTTATGATCGGGCAGTGGGTTTCGATTGAAAGTGCGCGCAAGAGTTGGGGCAATCTATCCAACCTGCTTGGTGCGCTTCCGCCTTTGCCCAAACGCACACCCTTGCCGCGGCCCAAAGCCAAATTGGAAGTACAGCAGATCTCCGTTGTACCACCGGGACAAAAGTTACCGACTCTGCGCGGCCTGTCTTTTTCACTTGCCCCTGGGCAAGCCTTGGGTGTGATCGGATCTTCCGGGTCTGGCAAATCCACGCTGGCAAGAGCCCTTACGGGTGTATGGCAGCCTGCTGTTGGTAAAATCCGCCTCGATGGTGCATCTTTGGAACAATACACTCCGGAAATGTTGGGTCAGTATATCGGATATCTACCGCAAACTGTGCAGCTGTTTGACGGGACAGTAGCCGAAAATATTGCGCGACTATCACGAGAGTCGGACCCCGAAAAAGTCATTATGGCTGCACGCCTGGCGGATGCTCATGATATGATCCTTAGACTGCCCAATGGCTATGATACACAGGTAAATAGTGTTGGCGGGCAGCTTTCTGGCGGGCAAATCCAAAGGGTTGGCCTAGCGCGGGCTATGTATGGCGATCCAGTGCTCCTTGTCCTCGATGAGCCAAACTCAAACCTCGACAACGAGGGTAGCAATGCCCTGAACAAAGCCATATTTATAATGAAAAAAAAGGGGTGCTCTGTTTTAATTATGGCGCACCGGCCCTCGGCGATCAAGCAATGTGAAATACTCCTGATGCTTGAAGCGGGTCAACGTACCGCATTTGGACCTAAAGACGAGGTTCTTGCAGCAGTAACAACAAACCAGAAAAAAATCCAAGCCGCTAAAAAGCCAGGAGGCGTCATATGATGAAGAAGTGGGAATTCCCGATTGGCCGTCAAATTTTGCTTGGCATAATCGGACTGATCATTCTGCTGGGGGGCTTTGGATTGTGGTCAGTCACGGCCCATATATCTGGTGCTGTGGTGGCCAGCGGTCAAGTCGAGGTTGCCCAGAACCGTCAAGTTGTACAGCATCTCGACGGAGGTGTAGTGATGGCGATTGGTGTGCAGGAAGGCGATGTGGTTGGTGTCGGAGACACATTGATCCAGCTTGATCCAAATTCACTTCGCTCCCAGCTGCTGATTATCGAGGGACAGCTGTTTGAGATCATGGCACGGCGCGGCAGGTTTGAGGCGGAGCAAGACGAATCCGAGAACATTGTATTCGATGCTTTACTTGAAGAGCGGGCCCTTGAGGATGACGATGTGCGCCGTCAAAAAGAGGGCCAAACCCGTCTGTTTGAGGCTCGCAAGGAATCGGTTATTCAGGAAACTGACCAGCTCAATGAGCGCGCCAACCAAATCAAAGAACAAATTCAGGGCATTATAGCGCAGAAGACATCACTTGACCGTCAGCTGGTATTGATTGGTGAGGAGTTAGCCAATCAACAGTCCTTGCTAGACCGTGGCTTGGCCCAAAGCAGTCGTGTCCTTTCATTGCGCCGCGAAGATGCGCGATTGAGCGGTGAGGCTGGCCAGTTACTTGCCCAAAAAGCCCAAGCCGAGGGCAGGATTACTGAATTGCAGCTCGAGATACTGAAACTTAGGACGCAACGCCGAGAAGAGGCGATCTCTCGCATGCGAGATTTGCAATACCGCGAAGCAGAACTCGCCGAACAACGCCGCGCAGTGATCGAGCAACTCAATCGTATGGATATTACAGCGCCAGTATCAGGGATTGTGTATGGCTTAACCGTTTTTGCGCCCAAGTCTGTTATAACTGCAGCCCAGCCCTTGCTCTACATCGTGCCACAAGATCGCCCTCTAGTGATTGAAGTTCGAATTCCACCTATTCATGTGGACGAAGTATATGCCGGACAGTCAGTAGTGCTCAGACTATCCTCCCTCAACCAGCGTCAATCCCCTGAGCTAAACGGCCATGTCACTAGGGTTTCTGCTGATGCCTTTGTAGATCAAGCAACAGGTATCAGTTATTATAAGATGGAGGTTATATTGGAACAGGGTCAAGTAGATTTACTGCCAGAAGATGTACAGCTCATTCCAGGTATGCCTGTTGATGCATTTATTAAGACAACAGATCATACACCGTTAACCTATCTCATCAAACCGTTGGCTGACTATTTTACAAAAGCCTTTCGTGAAAGTTGATGTAAATATTGATTTACCCGTCCAACATGGCGTCGGCGAGCAGCTTCTTGAGCTTGCCATTCTCGTCCTCGAGCGCATTAAGACGATTCGCATTGCTGACATTGACCTGCCCCCGAGGGTCCCTCATTCATAACGAGAGTTTGCGGGTATGGATTTCATATTCGTCGTCGTTGGTTTGGGCAAGCGCGTTGTGCGCGGAGCCCTCAAATTGCTCCAGCGCCCGGCGCGCTTCTACGGGTGTTTGGTTTCCGAGCGATGAGTGCGGCCTGACGTTGTTGTAGTCGTATCGCCACAGCGCCAGTTTGCGCCTTGCATCATCCGTATGCGGTGGGCGAGTTGAAGAGACATCGCAATCCTCGTATAGAGTGGCGCATACTTCTTTGGTTCAGGATATTTTCATGACAAAGCCGCAGCACACAGTCACCCCCAATACATGGGAATTCCTGCGAGATGCGATGATCGCGCCCTCGGGCTTTCGCGAATATGACGCGCGCTGGCAGTACCCCGAAGGCATCAACCTGCCGGGCGTCACCGCCCTGGGGCTGGGCCTTGGCACCCAGATGTGGCGGCGCGGAATCGAGCCTGTGATTGCCGTGGCTAATGACTATCGCGACTATTCGCTAAGCATCAAGAACGCGCTGATGCTGGGGCTGATGCAGGCGGGCATTCATGTGCGCGACATCGGGCCTGCCGTCTCGCCGATGGCGTATTTTGCGCAATTCCATCTGGACGCGCCTGCGGTGGCCATGGTCACGGCCAGCCACAACCCCAACGGCTGGACCGGCGTGAAGATGGGCTTCGAGCGCCCGCTGACACATGGCCCCGACGAGATGGCCGAACTGCGCGACATCGTGCTGAACGGCGAGGGAAAGCAGCACGCCGGCGGATCCTACGAATTCGTCGAGGACGTGCGCGAGGCCTACCTCGACGATCTGGCGGGAGATTTCAAAATGACGCGGCCGCTCAAGATCGTCTGCGCCACCGGCAACGGCACTGCGGGCGCTTTCGCGCCCGAGCTTTTGCGCCGTCTGGGCGTCGAGGTGGTCGATAGCCACAACAAGCTTGACTATACCTTCCCGCACTACAACCCCAACCCCGAAGCCATGGAAATGCTGCGCGACATGAGTGCGAGCGTCAAAGCCTCGGGTGCCGATTTCGCGCTCGGATTCGATGGTGATGGTGACCGCTGCGGTGTTGTCGATGACGAGGGTGAGGAAATTTTTGCCGACAAGATGGGTGTCATCATGGCGCGTGATCTCAGCGGCATCTACCCCGATGCCACCTTCGTGGCGGATGTGAAATCCACCGGTCTTTTCGCCTCCGATCCGGTGTTGCAGGCCAATGGCGCATCGGCCGACTACTGGAAAACCGGCCACAGCCACATGAAACGTCGCGTGCATGCCCTGGGCGCGCTGGCAGGCTTCGAGAAATCCGGCCACTACTTCCTGGCAGAGCCCATCGGGCGCGGCTACGACTGCGGCATGCGCGTGGCCGTGGAGATCTGCAAACTAATGGACCGCAACCCCGACATGTCCATGTCCGACCTGCGCCGTGCGCTGCCGCTCACCTATTCCATGCCGACCATGTCGCCCTATGCCGCGGATGAGGAAAAATACGACATTCTCGCGCGGCTGGTGACCAAGCTGGAAAACCTGACCGAGCTTGCGGGCCGCCCTGTCAAAGAGGTGGTCACGGTCAACGGTGCGCGGGTGATCCTCGACAACGGCAGCTGGGGGCTGGTGCGGGCCTCCTCCAACACCCCCAATCTGGTCGTAGTCTGCGAAAGTGCGCAATCGGAAGAAGAACTGCGCGCGATCTTCAAGGACATCGACGCCGTGATCCGCACCGAGCCCAGTGTGGGCGATTACGACCAGACGTTCTAAGGCACTTTTGATATTTTCCCTTCTGTGCAGTACAGAAGGCCCCCAGCTAAACATAGAAAGCGCGTTTAAGATGAAAATCATTGTTGCGGGAATTGGCTATGTCGGCCTGTCCAATGCCGTTTTACTGGCCGCGCGCCACAGTGTGACCATGGTCGACATCGACCGGACGCGGATTGATCAGGTCAATGCCCGCACCTGCCCTCTAGTCGATCCCGAACTGGAAGAGGCAATGGCCCTCGCCGATCTGGACCTGCACGCCACCCTCGACACCGGCGAGGCCTATGCAGAGGCAGATTTCATCATCGTCGCCACTCCCACCGATTATGACGCCAAGACCGACTATTTCGACACCACCTCGGTGGAGCACGTAATCAACGAGGTTGGCGCGCAGAACTCCGATGCCACGATCATCGTCAAATCCACTGTTCCGGTGGGCTTTGTGCGCCGTATGAGGGCGGCCACAGGGAATCCCAATATCATTTTCTCGCCAGAATTTCTGCGCGAGGGCCGTGCGCTCTATGACAACCAGCATCCGAGCCGGATCATCGTAGGCGACCAGACCGCCGCCGCACAAAAATTCGCCGATCTGATGCGCGAAGGTGCGATCCGGCAGGACATGGAGATCCTGCTCACCGGCCCCGACGAGGCGGAGGCGATCAAACTTTTTGCCAACACCTATCTGGCGATGCGTGTGGCCTTCTTCAACGAGCTGGACAGCTATGCCATGGCCGGTGGCATGGACAGCCGCCAGATCATCACAGGCGTCGGCCTCGATCCACGGATTGGTACGCATTACAACAACCCGTCCTTCGGCTATGGCGGTTATTGCCTGCCCAAGGACACCAAACAGCTGCTGGCCAATTATTCGGAAGTGCCGCAGAACCTCATCCGCTCGATCGTGGACGCCAACCGCACGCGCAAGGATTTCCTCTCGGACCAGATCCTGGCGCGCAAACCGCAGGTGGTGGGTATCTATCGGCTGGTGATGAAATCGGGGTCGGACAACTTCCGGCAATCCTCCGTGCAGGGTATCATGAAGCGGATCAAGGCCAAGGGCGTCGAGGTGGTGGTGTTCGAACCCGCCCTTGAGGAGGCGCAATTCTTCGGCTCGGCGGTGCTGCGCGATCTCGACGCCTTCAAGACACAGGCCGACATCATCGTCGCCAACCGCATCACCGATGATCTGCGCGATGTCGCGGACAAGCTGTTCACCCGTGATTTGTTCGGAAATGATTAGACCCTAAACTCGGATCAGAGCCGCCCGAGACAGGCGGCGACCCAGA
>TARA_R100001369_G_scaffold81213_1_pt1 | contig 10379 bp, 9 predicted proteins | sample TARA_R100001369 | Tara Oceans TARA_R100001369 (sample SAMEA2621528) | marine metagenome | biome: marine biome (ENVO:00000447); feature: surface water layer (ENVO:00002042); material: "saline water (ENVO:00002010), including plankton (ENVO:xxxxxxxx)" | depth 5 m | reverse complement strand
ACATTTAAAAAGAACTTAGTACGGCCAGTAATGATTATTTCAGCTTTTTTTACATCGGTAAAAGCAATGGTATCACCAATTAAATAACGCCATGCACCCGAAACAGAACTCATAACCAACACATAATCGACATCTTTCTCTACTTCCGAGAGATTTAAAACTGGGGCATCTTGAGTAATAGAACCATCTTTATTTACATATTCCGGTTTAAAAGGGACAAACTCAAAGTAAATTCCATTATCGGTAACTAACTTCATTGCAGTAGTATCGGGCCTTTGCTGAAAAGCAACAAATCCTTCCGAAGCTAAATATGTATCTATAACCGTTATAGGATGCTTCAATAACTTATTAAAGCTTTTTTCATATGGTTGAAATGCAACACCACCACTGGTGTATACTTGTAGGTTAGGCCAAATATCATGAATGTTTTTTAAGTTGTTATGATCGATTACTTTTTTCATCATCAACTCTATCCAAGATGGAATTCCACTTAGTGCGCCAATGTCCCATTCGTGGGCACGTTCAGCAATGTTTTGTACTCGTTCGTCCCAATCGGCTATTTTAGCAATTTCTTCACCTGGTTTATAATACCCACGAAACCAAAACGGAATGTTACTGGCACTTATACCACTAATTTCACCTTCTTTAAATTCGTCTCGTTGTTCTAAATCGGTTGAGCTGCCCAACATCATGATTTCTTTTTCAAAAAAATCAGGTGGCAAATCAAAATTCGTCAAGGCGCCAACTTGCTTAATACCTGTATTTCGGATGGCTTCAATCATTTCCTTGGTTACAGGAATTCGCTTGCTAGTCTTTCCGGTTGTTCCACTACTCAATGCAAAATAAGTAGGTTTCCCTGGCCAAGTAATATCTTCAAACCCTTCATGAACACGGTGCCACCACTCTGTGGTTATTTTATTATAATCGTGAAAAGGGATTTCATTTGCAAAACTTTCTTCTACATTTTTAGATGCTAAAATTTTTTTAAATCCGTAATATTTTCCGAATGCAGTATCTTGAGCTTTTTCGAGAAGGTTTTTTAATACTTTTTGTTGTGCTTCTACAGGAGAATCTTCTGAAACCAAATTGTCTCGAAGATCGATTGCACTTTTTATGATAGAACCTAAAACAGCCATATTTTTTTAGTTTTTATGAAAATATAACAATTAATGTTAGTCAGCTATATTTTTAAACTAAGTTTAACGATTGTACAATTTGTATCTTTGTATTTATGACACACCACCCAGATTCTATACGGATTAATAAAGCTATTAGTGATAGCGGATATTGCTCAAGAAGGCAAGCAGACACCTTAATCGAAAAGGAAAAAGTCACCATAAATGGTACGTTGGCCACATTGGGTGATCGAGTAATGCCTGATGATGAAGTACGGGTTGACGGGAAACTAATTACTGAAAATGAAAACCTGGTTTATATTGCACTAAATAAGCCTATTGGCATTACGTGTACTACCGATAGACGCGTGGAAGGCAACGTGGTTGACTTTATAAACCACAAAGAGCGGATTTTTCACGTGGGCAGATTAGACAAACCCAGTGAAGGGCTACTATTAATGACCAACGACGGTGATATTGTAAATAAAATTTTACGTGCAGGCAATAAACACGAAAAAGAATACATAGTGACTGTAGACCGTCCTATTACGAATGATTTTATAAAGCGAATGGGTAATGGCATCCCTATACTAGACACTGTAACAAAAAAGTGTGAAGTTGAAAAAATAAGCCGGTTTGTGTTTCGAATTATTTTGGTACAAGGTCTAAATCGGCAAATTAGAAGAATGTGCGAGTATTTAGGCTACGAAGTAACAGCCCTAAAAAGAATTAGAATCATGAATATTGAATTGGGAGATTTACCCATTGGCAAATGGAGGGATTTAACTAAAGAAGAATTGAAAGATTTGCAAGATTCAGTTGAAGAGTCTAAGAATGTACCTCAAGCTAAACGTGTTCAAAGTACAGGCGGCAAACGTAGAAGAAGGTAATTTTTAGACATAAAAAAACCACGTACCGATTGAGTAGCACGTGGTCATTTCAACTAACTAACCAAATTAAATTTCAATTATGAAATCTCAACCATTCTCTTTAATACTTTTTCTTCTTCTTTTTTAGGTAATGTGATTTCTAACACACCATTTTCATAACTTGCATTTACATTCTCAACATTTATGTTTTCTGGTAATGTAAATGATCTTTTGAAACTTTTAAAATTAAACTCTTTACGAGTAAATTTTGTTTCATCTTCTGTTGTGTTTTCTTCATTTTCTGAAGTAACTTCAGCAGATATTTTCAATATGTCATCTTCAACTTCAATATTGAAGTTTTCCTTACTTAAACCAGGAACAGCTAATTGTACTACAAAATTCGTGTTTTTTTCCTGAATATTTACAGCAGGAATGCTAAAGTTTTCATAATTGGGAGTATCCAATCTGTTCTCTGTAAAAAGCTCATCTAATAAAGATGGAAACCAATTGTTATTTCTTCTAACTAAATTCATAACGTTTTATTTTTAATATTGTTTTACTTTTTTTTCTACTAGTACTACACTTATAGCAAAACCAATTCCATTTCATTTTTTAAGACATTTTGACTTGTTTTAAGCTAATACAGCTGTCTTTTTGTCTGTTTTCGGAAAGGAATTAATCTATTTATTTAATTCAATTTTAAGAATGAAGAAAAAGAAATAGGTTACTTTTAATTTATCAACTAGATAACCCTCCTTATTTTATGAAACAGTTGTACATAAAACTACTTGCCTTTTTCAGTAGTATAAAAAGTAAAATTGCTTTTTACCCCACAATTTTAGCCTTAGCTGGTTTTATACTTTCATTTGTCATGGCCTCTTTCGAGGACCAAGGTGTATCGCGCCATTTAATAGAAATAGCCCCACAATTATTGTTGGAGGATGGTGATACGGCATTGACTGTGTTAAGTGCTTGTATTGGAGGACTAATATCTATGATGGTTTTTAGTTTCTCTATGGTTATGCTCTTGTTAAGCCAAGCATCGAGTAATTTTTCACCTCGACTATTACCGGGCTTAATTTCAGACAAAACACATCAAATTATTTTAGGGACCTATTTAGCAACTATTCTGTACAATATATTCACCCTTTTTTCTATCGAACCCAATGACGAAAAATATACGTTGCCTGGCCTTTCCATTTTATTGGGTATTGCACTAACTATACTGTGCCTTTGTTTGTTTATCTATTTTATCCATAACATTTCGCAGAGTATTCAGATAAACAATATTTTAGATAAGATTTACGAAAAATCAAGAAAGCGAATGGAAAGCCTTTTAGAAAATGAAAAGGACGAGGATAAAAACGTTGTAGAAAATTTTCCCTCAACCGATAATTGGTTTGAATATTCTACTAACGAAAGTGGCTACCTACAAAATATTTCATTTAAAAACATAACAGAAATCGCTGTTAACGCTGAAACAAGAATACACATAACAACACCTAAAGGCTTTTTCGTTTTAAAAAATGCGTGTTTAATTAAATCTGAAAAAGAACTGGACGATTCAACCTTAAAAAAGATCTTATCTAATATTAATTTTTCTAGAGGTGAACTGGTAGAAGATAACTACATATTAGCCTTTAAACAAGTAACTGAAATTGCTGTTAAAGCTATGTCACCCGGTATAAACGACCCCGGAACGGCAATTAACGCAATAGACTATCTTACTGAACTTTTTGCCCTTAGAATGAAGAAAAGAGACAAAGGCATATTAATTAAAGACGATAAAGCAATAGTGAAAATTGCTATTGTAAATTTTGAAGATTTACTCTACAATACCATGGCCGCTTTACGCACTTATTGCAAGCACGACCCTATTATCGTTCAAAAATTAATATGGATGCTTCGCTATTTAGAAAATATAAACGCCTATAAAGAAGAATACAAAACCGTTGTAAAAAAGGAATTAAAAAACCTTGTAGAGGATGCACTAGCCAGTTTTGAGTCTGAACAAGATGCTCAAAAAATAAAGCTCTGACCTCTTTACAATAAAAAAAACCAGTTGGTGAAACCGGGTTTTGTTTTGCTTTATTTAAAGCTACTTAAGGCTAACCAAATTAACGGGCTGAATATAAACCATTCCTTCTTTTAGCTCACAGGTTACTGTTTTATAATTCAGTCTCCTTTTAATGTAGTTTTCAATTTCTTCACGCTCTGTTTTTACAGACAAAACCACCAATTCGTGATTTTCATTTACTACAAATTTTACTGTCGCAAATGTATCTTCTTCAATTAAAAAACTAGGATCACTTAGAAGTCGAGAAATTTCTTTAACAGCGATTTTAGAGGGTTCATTTACATTAGTTACTGCTGCAATACTTGTAAAAGCCACAGTAACCAATAGTGCAAGAAACAATACTTTGATTTTTTTCATAACGGTTCGATTAAATGATTGATGTATAATATAGACAGCTATCAATAGAAATTGTTACGAAAAAATCAAAAAATTAACTTTTATTTAACTAAAAACAAAAACCTCTTGATAAAATCAAGAGGTTTTCAAAATTAAAATGTAATTTTATTAAGACAGTACTGCGTGTACTTTATCTGCAGCTTCTTGAAATTCTACTGCACTTTCCACAGCAAGACCACTGTTATCAATTAGTTCTTTTGCTTTATCAGCATTAGTACCTTGTAATCGCACGATAATAGGCACTTCAATATTACCCATATTTTTATATGCATCTACAATACCTTGTGCAACTCGGTCGCAACGAACAATTCCTCCAAAGATATTCACTAAAATAGCTTTTACCGAAGGATCTTTAAGTATTAGGTTAAACGCTGTTTCCACACGTTCGGCATCGGCAGTACCACCAACATCCAAAAAGTTTGCAGGTTCTCCACCAGCTTGTTTAATAAGGTCCATAGTTGCCATTGCCAATCCAGCTCCGTTTACCATACAGCCTACGTTACCATCAAGATCTACGTAACTTAAGCCGGCGTCACGCGCTTCTACCTCAACTGGGTTTTCTTCACGAATGTCACGCATAGCTGCATAATCTTTATGGCGGAACAACGCATTGTCATCCAATGTTACTTTTGCATCTACCGCGATAATTTTATCGTCACTCGTTTTTAAAACCGGGTTGATTTCAAATAGGGAAGAATCAGATTCTGTATAAGCTTTGTACAATGCTGTAACAAACTTTGTCATTTGTTTAAAAGCTTTTCCGCTTAACCCTAAGTTAAATGCAACACGGCGTGCTTGAAAAGGCATTAAACCTAAAGATGGGTCTACTTCTTCGTTAAAAATTAAATGAGGAGTTTCTTCAGCAACGGTTTCTATATCCATTCCACCTTCGGTAGAATACATAATCATGTTTTTACCGGTAGCACGGTTTAACAATACACTCATGTAATATTCTTCAGGCTCGCTATCTCCAGGATAGTAAACATCTTCAGTAATCAATACTTGGTTTACTTTCTTCCCTTCCTTGCTAGTTTGTGGCGTTACTAAATTCATCCCAATGATGTCACCTGCAATTTCTTCTACCTCTTTAAGGTTTTTGGCCAATTTAACACCGCCACCTTTACCACGGCCACCAGCATGAACTTGTGCTTTGATAACGTGCCAACCGGTTCCGGTTTCTTCGGTTAATTTTTTTGCAGCTTCTACAGCTTCCGCTGGGGTTTGCGCAACGATTCCTCGTTGTATTTCAACTCCAAAACTGTTTAATATTTCTTTTCCTTGATATTCGTGTAAATTCATAATAGCGTTTTATGGCTTAATTTTCAGATGCACAAAAGTAATAATTTTGCTAGTATTTTCAGGTTGTCTTTCATCTTATTTTTATGAGAAGTATCTTTTAGGTATTTTAAAAATTTACTGAATTTTTAAAAAAGAAACTTAAGAAGTTTAAGTATATTTAATTGGTTATCAAAACACAAGAAAATGAAAAATTTTGATTGGACTCAATTTACAAGAAAAGTGGCGATACAAGCCCCCAAGCAAAAGTTATATGATACTTGGACAAAGCCCGAAGAGCTGGAAAAATGGTTTTTAAGTAATGCTGAATTTTACACTTCGGAAAAAGAAAAAATTAAAAAGAGTCAATCTATTAAAGAAGGACAATCATATGACTGGCAATGGTATTTATACCCTGTCACTGAATCTGGCAAAATTACCAAAGCTAATGGCAGTGATTTTCTACAGTTTACTTTTGCTGGTGATTGCTTGGTTGACGTTAGCTTTGAACCTTTTAAAAATGGGACTATTGTTACTCTAACTCAAAAAAATATTCCAACTGATGATGAAAACAAAGTTAATGTTCGTTTGGGCTGTGACAAAGGATGGTCTTTTTATTTAGTAAACTTAAAATCGGTTTATGAAGGCGGATTAGATTTAAGAAATAAAGATCCTGAACTAAAACCCATGCTCAATAATTAAAATTTTAATAATAGTTTAAATTACCCTCTTTAGTTATATATTAAGCACTAAATTTTAAAACAAGAAAGGTATGTCTCTCGATCATTTTTTTAAAAACCTAACAGAAATTCCCGAAGTATTTATTGGGACTACGTGTATTTTTTTACTCATCATTTTATACACAAGAATCTTTGGTTTAAAAAGCTTCAGTAAAATGACGGGGTTCGATTTTGTAATAACGGTAGCCATAGGTAATATTATTGCTATGACAGTAAACACAGGCAATCCCTCTGTATTGGTGGGGGCCATCTTACTGCTTATTCTGTATGTTCTTAATTATTTAATCACATATATACGGTACAAAAGTAAATCTGTTGAAAATTTGATTGAAAACAAACCCATTATGATTATGCGAGAAGGTGTTGTTTTAAAAGATAATTTGAAAAAGTCTAAAGTAACAGAGTCTGAACTGCAATCTAAATTACGAGAAGCAAACGTAATTACCCTTAGCCAAGTAAAAGCTGTAATTCTAGAAACGACCGGTGATGTATCTGTTTTACATACCGACAAAGAAAATATTGAAGTAGCTGATTATTTATTGGAAGGAATAAAGGTTTAAAGTTTAGAAACTTCGTCTTTGGCCGATTTAAATTCTGCGATCATTTCTTCAACAATTTTTGCAGCTGGTTTAATATCGTGTATTAAACCAGATATTTGTCCAATCTCAAGCTCTCCTTCTTCTAAATCACCTTCGAACATTCCTTTTTTGGCACGTGCTCTTCCCAAAAGTTCAATTAGCTCTTCCTTTTCCGGGTTTTTGGTATAAAGTTCCATAACATCATTAAAAAACTTATTCTTTAGCATTCTAACTGGGGCCAACTCTTTTAATGTAAGCATGGTGTCACCCTCTTTGGCTTCGACCACCATTTTTTTAAAAGCCTGGTGCGAACTTGATTCTTCACTAGCTACAAAACGACTTCCCACCTGCACGGCATCTGCTCCCAAAACCATTGCTGCCAACATTCCTTTACCTGTAGCAATACCACCGGCTGCGATTAAAGGAATATCAATTTTTTCTTTTACCATGGGTATCAAAGTAAATGTAGTGGTTTCATCTCTTCCATTATGCCCGCCAGCTTCAAAACCTTCGGCAACAACAGCATCCACACCAGCTTCTTGCGCTTTTAAAGCAAATTTTACACTACTTACAACGTGAACCACAGTTATACCATTATCCTTTAGTTTTGATGTATAAGTTTTCGGGTTTCCTGCTGAAGTAAACACGATTTTTACTCCTTCAGAAATGATTATATCAATAATCTTATCAATATCTGGATAAAGCATCGGTACATTAACCCCAAAGGGTTTATCGGTAGCTTTTTTACATTTTTGAATATGTTCTAAAAGAACTTCAGGATACATAGAGCCTGCACCTATAATGCCAAGACCACCTGCATTACTTACAGCACTTGCCAAACGCCAACCGCTGTTCCAGATCATTCCGGCTTGAATTAATGGATATTTTATATTGAAAAGATTGGTAATCCTATTCTGCACGTATTGTTACTTTTTAATTAATTTGAAAGAAGTTTTTTCTGTTCCAGTTTGAATAGTCGCAATATAAACACCTGCTGATAAATAGCTTACATCAACTTGATTATTTTGACTTGAAATACGAGCCTTCTTAACCTGTTCTCCTAACACATTATATAGATAAAAAGTTGCTTCAGTATATCTTTTAGGAAATGAAATATTCACTTCAGTAGTTACGGGATTTGGATATAAAGCAAAATTATTTTCAAGCATTTCATCTTCAATGCTCAATTGCAACAATGCATTGTAAGCGTCTTCAAAATCTGGAATTCCGTAGCCCATTTCATCTGAAGGATTACTATACATAGAAGCAGATTCCCTGATTAACTGCATAATCTCACCATTTGATGTTTGTGGACGAACCTGCCAAAAAGAAGCGACAGAACCAGCCATGATAGGCGAACTAAAAGATGTCCCGTTACTAAAAGTAACCCCCCCAAATTGATCCACTATCGCAGCAAATTCACCTTGCGCCATCACATCTGGTTTTACACGACCGTCAACAGTTGGCCCAATGGAACTAAAGCCTGCATAATCACCGTTAAAATCTACAGCCCCTATGGTCAACATTCCCGGGGAATCGCCTGGCGTACCTACGAAAGTAAATCCTCCTCCGTCATTTCCTGCCGAAGTAACCAAAATCATACCTTTATCAAACGCATGGTTGGCACCACGGGCGCCAATAGTGGTTTGCCCATCTAAATCTTCATAACTATGATCGTAATCTGGGTCATCAAAGTCTTGATATCCCAATGAAGTGTTTACTACATCTACTCCAAGACTGTCAGCTCGTTCAAGAGCTTCAACCCAAAGTGCTTCTTCTAATGGGCTTTCATTAAAACCATCTTCTGTAACAAATAAATAGTATGAAGCATCTGGTGCTGTACCTACAAATTCACCATTTAAAAAAGCAGCAGCGTCACTAAACGTACTTGCACCGTGGCTCCCTGTTCCTTCAAAGTTTGGCTCCCGATCTACAAAGTCATATCCTCCCAATAACCTACCTTCATTTCTAAGAGTAGCATAAGCAGGATTTGACATTACGTTTGGATATCCGTTATCCATAAAAGCAACAACCATTCCTTCACCAGTAAAATCGTTTTCATGTAGAAAATCTACAGCAAGCATTTCAGTCTGGTTGGCAGCATCGCCATAATTATATTCTATTCGGGATTGTTCGTTTTCAATTTTTAATTTACTCGGAGTATGCCCTTTTGGCTTTCTAAAGTTTAAATCCTTATCGGTAAACTCTACTTCTGTAACAAATTCCAAGTTTAATAAATCATTTATATTCGATATCGAACCCCTTACATAAACAGCATTCATCCATTTGGATTTTGCATATACTGTTATGCCTGTTGCATTATTGATTTGGTTCTTATAAGTTTCATTTAGTGGCACATCACGTTCATCAATAGATGTCCCTTGCAGTTGCTTACGGTCAATCGCTTCTTGTGTTAAAATGGTAAGAGGATTTGCCAAGGCTTGTGAAACAACTGCCGGGTCTTTAGCCTCCAGGAAAACAAGAGCGTCTTCTTGTGCATAATTAAATTGCGATACAAAAACTGTAAGTAGTAGTAATAGTATTCTTTTCATAATAATTTATTTAAGATATAACACCACTGCCGAGCAATTCCTCTCCTTGATACCAAGCAACAAATTGTCCTTCAGTAATGGCAGATTGTGGGTTTTCAAATATAACATAAAGTCCGGAGACTGTTTGATGTAAGGTGGCTTTTTCCAAAGCTTGTCTGTACCGTATGCGGGCAAATACTTCTTTGGCTTGGTCTTCTTTTAATCGTAAATCCTCTCTAACCCAATGAACTTCTTCATTTTTAACAAAAAGCCCTCGACGATATAACCCAGGATGGTCTTTACCTTGCCCTGTATAAATTACATTCTGCTTTACATCAGTATCGATAACAAAAAGTGGTTCTTTAGTCCCCCCAACAGCCAATCCCTTACGTTGGCCTTTGGTAAAGAAGTGGGCACCTTTATGCTTTCCTACTTCAGTTCCATCTGTAATCGTGTATTTATTTTTTTCTGAAAGATACTGAAGCCTGTCTTCTTCAGAAGTAAATTCAGGTTCTACTTTATTATAGTTTGAATATCCCGATGGTACTTCGATAATCACTCCTTCCTTAGGTGCTAATTGTTGTTGTAAAAATTCAGGTAGTCTTACTTTACCAATAAAACACAAGCCTTGTGAATCTCTTTTTTCAGCAGTGATTAATCCTTGTTCTGAAGCTATTTTACGCACATCTGGTTTTAAAATTTCACCTATTGGAAATAATGTTTTTGAAAGCTGTTCTTGTGATAATTGGCACAAGAAATAAGATTGGTCTTTATTGCGATCTTTTCCTGAAAGTAATT
>TARA_R100001369_G_scaffold92917_1_pt1 | contig 10463 bp, 9 predicted proteins | sample TARA_R100001369 | Tara Oceans TARA_R100001369 (sample SAMEA2621528) | marine metagenome | biome: marine biome (ENVO:00000447); feature: surface water layer (ENVO:00002042); material: "saline water (ENVO:00002010), including plankton (ENVO:xxxxxxxx)" | depth 5 m | reverse complement strand
TGACCTACAGTCGAAAAAAGCCGAATTTCTAGTTGCATCCAAACCTGAATTTGATGATGTGCCATTGGCGAATATGTACCCCGTTGAGATAGAGAGCAGGGATGGCTATAAATTGGTTTCCTACCTCACCATACCCCGAGAATTGGATGTTAATGGTAGAACCTCCAAACCAGCACCAACCGTGTTGTTGGTCCATGGCGGACCTTGGGGTAGAGATAATTTTGGATTCAACGGTTTACACCAATGGTTGGCCAATAGGGGTTATGTAGTACTGAGCACCAATTTTAGGGGGTCTATCGGCTTTGGGAAGAAATTTATCAATATTGCTGCCAAGGAATGGGCCGGTAAGATGCATGATGACCTAATAGATGCCGTGGACTGGATGGTGGAAGAAAAAATTGCCGACAAGGAAAATGTAGCCATTATGGGAGGAAGTTATGGTGGTTATGCCACCTTGGTAGGCCTTACCTATACCCCAGATGTATTTGCTTGCGGTGTGGACATTGTTGGCCCATCCAATCTTACAACCCTGCTCAATACAATTCCACCATATTGGAAATCGTTCCGGGATGTCTTTGTTCAGCACATTGGAGATCCGGATACCGAGGAAGGCCTCGCCTTACTTGAAGAACGCTCACCGTTAAACCGCGTAGACAGTATCATAAAACCATTGCTGATAGGGCAGGGGGCGAATGACCCACGTGTTAAACAAGCAGAGGCCGATCAGATTGTCAAGGCTATGAACGAGAAACAAATTCCTGTAACCTACGTACTTTACCCTGATGAAGGACATGGCTTTGCAAGACCAGAAAATAATCTTTCGTTCTTTGCGGTTTCTGAGGCATTCCTTGCCCAGCACATTGGTGGTAGATACCAGGATATTGGCGATGATTTTGAGGGAAGTAGTATTCAAATAATTGACTCAGGCAACTTGAACAGTTTAAAGACTCCAGAAGGAAAATAATAGACTATAAAACATTAACTAAAATGTAAATCTTAGTCCCAAGGACCATAGGTATTAATTTGCCATGTCCGGTAACAAGGGTGCGGCTGCTGGTGAGACAAAAGTACGAGCGTGGCTCCTGCCTTAGGGCGAGGCAGGCTCCCTACAGCTAGGGGCAAGTTATATATGGTGTTGAAGTATTTATAACCAAGCAAAAAGCTGAAAAGGGTTGACAACAATTCAACACCCCAAAATCAACATTATGGACCGATAAAAAATAAAATATTAACTTTAGAGAACTTGATTAGTGCTTTTCATAGGATACGTTGTTATGCAATGATTTTTTCATAGTTATCATTCATTCCTAAAATTCTATTTAATTTATTGGAGTTCAAATATACTCTAGTACATTTAGATATATATATTCACTAATTCTAGCTCTAAATGAAAACAAATAAGCATATAACTACGATGTTTTCAAGTCACCATTTACATCTTTATATAAATTTACAATTGCTAATACAGAAGAATATAACATCGTAAACACCATAACAGTCACCGCTATCTCATAAAGGTTTGCTACAGTCCATATATTACCTGCCAAATCCTGTATTTCTGTTTTATTGTCTATGTGATAAATGTATTGTGTAACATAAGAAAAAGCAATAGTTAAATATAGAACGATTGGTTGCATCCAATAAGATTTCTTATTAACTAACCCTGAAGTTTTAATCATTTTTTGATTTTTGGCAAGAACTAGTGTAAATAGTTGCATAAAAAGGTAGCAAGTTAAATACCATCCAAGAAAATTAACCAAAGGAACACCTACAAAACCACCACCATTTTCCCAAACCCATAATCCTTGATAGGTAGATGTTGATGGGTCTTGAACCAAATCAAATTGCACCATTATAAATGCGCTTACCATAGGTAATAAGAAAATATTACTTTTTTTATCCAAATGGCGATCGGCATGATTCATTATAATAGAGCCTATTGTCCAAGACAAATAGCCAACTGCTATATAAATTGGACCTACAACTACAGGCACTTGGTCTATAAAAGGAACTGCAAAAGGAGCACTAGATAAATCGTAATGATAATTTCCAAAAGGGAAGCCCGTATGTATACTTAAATCTTCTAAAAATGTACTAACGGTATAAGCTATAACTACAAATAATCCGGTACCTTTCCAACCATATCGAGCTACGCCATGAATTACAAGAAATATGCACCCTGCTAGAGCAAGAATTCCTGTTGCAGGCTTTGGGTCATGAACAAAAATAAGGTTGCTAATAAAATATAGTAGTATTAATACCCAACCTAAATAATAGCTAAATTTTGCAGATGAACTCATTTTTTTCATAATATATCTTCATTAAATTTTTCCTTTAAACAAATTAATGAGAAAATTAAATGACTTTTATGAAACTAATTTCATCTTTCAAATACCCTTTTTAATCTTACTTAACCACTGTGGAGTTACACCAATAAATTCTGCTATATATTTTGAAGGAACATTTCTTGTAACAGGATTATGTTCTGTTATTAAATAGCGATATAAATTCTTTTTAGAAAGACTTATGAGTTTTGTTTTCATTTGGCCTTCAATTATAAGTGCTTGTAAAATTTTTGCATTATAATATTTATCAAAAGCTTTGTACTCATTATTTAAACTAGTGATACTGTCACGATGAAAAGCTATTAATTTAGATTTTTTATACGCTTTAAGTTGACAACTGGAAATAGATTTGGTAAAAAAACTTTCGGGCTCTGTCATATAGGGTTGATAATTATCGATATAAAAAGCAATTGTTCTGTATTTTGAACTATCCTCATTATAATATTGACTTATAAACCCACCCTCAATAATAAAATAAATATAATTGTTTCGTTCTCCAATATTTAAAAGTATCTCATTTCTTTTTACGTTTAATAGTTTTCCTTTAGATATATTTTTCTGAATTAAGTCCTCAGATATGCCATACTTAGCTGCATCTTGTATTAGTCTTTTACTTAATTGATTGTTATGATAAGTTGTCATACTATTATTGCATAACAAAAGGATATCGTTATTGATGATATCCCTCTTATAAAAACTAAGGTAATACATTATGGCTATATATAAAGAATTTCTGTCAACTAGATGAATACACGTATATACGATAAACATCTGACCTTGACAGACCGGATAGAATTAACCTCAGGACGAAACGTTGTACCCAATATTTATATAATAGCCAGCTGCCCGAGCGCCATGCTTTCCCTACCGGGCTATGTTATGGATAATTAAATGGGACATGAGCCTGCCTCACCGTAAGACAAGTGGTACGCAAGCCCTACGCGGCTATGTTATGGAAAATTGAATAGGAACAGGTAGGCAAATAGAAATCAGGAACCATCAAAAAAACCTGAACATTGAACATTGAACATTCAACTTTCAACTAACAAATATTTATTCCAAATGCAGCTGTACCAGATCATTACCGGTCTTCAATTGATGATAAGGGGTAGTTTGTCCAAAAATATCCTTCACTATGGCATATAGATCCGGGATTACGGTTTTGGCAATTCTACTATTGTTGCTCAATAGCACGCAGATACCTAGATCGGCTTCAGGATAAATGGCAATTTCATTTCTGTAGTTATTGACACTTCCGCCATGATGCCAAATAGTTTTTTCTTGGTCTGAATCCTTCTCCATAAATTTATGAATTCTCCAACCATAGCCGTAGTAAGAGGTTTTATGTCCTGGCCAATGTTGGTAATACTTACTTTCCCCCTTAATTTCTATAAATGGGGAAAAAGTCTCAGCAAGAGCAGATTTGCTCATCAATTCCGGGTTATTCCCCAGTAAAAACCGCATCCATTTGGCCATATCAACAGAGCTGGCACTAATGCCCCCCGCTGCAATGGCGTTGTAATAATTGTTTGAAAGTGGCAATGTTCTCCAGCCGTTTCTTCTTTTGGAGTGTGGCATGGCCACATTTTCCATATGCGCCAAGGTTTCGTAATCCATGGTGGTAGAACACATGCCCAACGGATTAAAAAAAGTATTGGTCAACACCTCACTAATATCTTGTCCGGTTGCTTTTTGTATCATTTCCCCGCACAGTGCAAACATAGCATTCTGATAACTGTACATGGATCCCGGTTCACTGATAGGGGTTATTTCTTTAAAGCGTTCGGCGATAGCTTGCAATGGCAGTCCGGCCTCTACAAGATTGGTATAACTATGATAAGGGGTACCAGCAGTATGCGATAAAATATTGGCCAAGGTTATTTTGTTGGTATTGTTAATATCACCAAATCTAAATTCCGGTATAAAATCACTTACCCTATCGTCCCAATGTAATTTACCTTCATCCTTTAGTTCGGCAGCCAATACTCCCGCAAACCCTTTGGAAAGGGATCCTAATCTAAATATAGTACCTCCATCTACACGCTGGTCTCGATTGATGTTTCTTTTGCCGAATCCATCCGAAATTACAATAGAATCACCTTTTACTATACTCACTCCCGCGCCTACAATATCCCCTGCCGAGATAGCTTTATCAAAATAGTCGTTGAGGGCTGCTTTCAATTCATCTTGGTGCCTTTTATAAAGTAGTTCTTCCTTGGCGGCCAATACATCTTTTAAATGATCGGTACTTGTAAGGGCAACCTTGGACCCGTTATCCGGGGCCGACATAAAGGCGTTTAAAACAAGGGTTATTAGCGTAAGGACTAAAAGCGAAATTCCGATCCAGATTTTGCTTCTCTTCATTGGGGTGTAATTTTATTTATAATAAAACGGCTTAAATATAGGATGATATACTTAAATAACGGACGAAATGCACAAATTCTTATATATATTCCTTTTTTTTAACACTAATTTCCAACTTGTTAAGTCCCATTATTTGATGATAAGCCAATCCTTCAATAAGGCCAAGCACATTTACAATTTAAATATACCATAACCAACCACTTAAATAATTCTATATATTGTAGTGACTGATATTATTTCAAAACCTATTCAATATGAAAAACCACCTATACCATACCACAGTACAATGGACGGGAAATGAAGGAAAAGGCACTTTGGATCCCAAATCCTATAATAGAAACCATGAAATCTACTGTCCAGATAAATATAGTTCAATAAAGGGATCGTCAGATGCCGCTTTCTCGGGGGACGGTAAAAGATATAATCCAGAAGATTTACTGGTTTCCTCCATCTCGGCCTGTCATATGCTTTGGTATCTTCATTTATGTGCAATAAACAAAATAGTGGTCACGGAATACACGGATAAGGCTGTTGGCCTAATGGTGGAAACCGCTAATGGCAGTGGAAGGTTTAAGGAAGTTACACTTAACCCTAATATCAAGATAACGGATGTCCATTTGATCCAGAAGGCGATTCAATTGCATTCGGAGGCCCATGCAATGTGCTTTATAGCCAATTCCTGCAATTTCAAAATTAATCATAAACCCACAATTACGGTGGAATAATAATTTCAACTTATATTTGGGAGGCCATGTAAAGACAATATCCACATGATCAATAAAATATTTCACCTTACCATTGTGCTTATTTTAATGCTATCTGTAAGTTATGGACAGGACACAAACGAAAGAACCCAATTTTTCCCAAAAGAAGAACTGTCGGTAAATAATATTCCCGATAAGGAAAATATATGGGTTTTTATCCTTGCCGGACAATCCAATATGGCCGGTAGAGGTTTAGTGGAACCTCAGGATACCGTTCCCAACAATAGGGTGTATGCCTTGAACGGGAAAGGAAATATCATCATTGCCAAAGAGCCCCTACATTTTTATGAACCATCAATGGCAGGCTTGGATAGTGGTCTTTCTTTTGGTAAGTCCCTAATTAAACATATCCCGGACAGTATATCGGTATTGTTGGTGCCCACAGCGGTAGGGGGAAGCTCAATTTCGCAATGGTTAAACGATTCCATCCATAGGGAGGTAAAACTATTTTCCAATTTCAAAAGAATGGCAGAATTGGGTATGCAATACGGCACGGTAAAAGGGATTCTATGGCATCAGGGCGAAAGTGATGCCAAAACCAAGGAGGCTCCATTGTACCAAAGTAAATTATCGGAATTGATCTATCAGTTCAGAAAGGTAGTCGGGAATCAAGAGACGACCGTTGTAATAGGACAACTAGGCAGTTATTCCACCAATCCCTTATGGTCCAAGATCAATGACCATATAAAATACTATGTATCCACCGATCCGAATACAGGGATGATCAATACCCAGGACCTAAAGGACAAAGGCGATAAGGTGCACTTCGATTCCAAAGCGCAGCGAGTTCTAGGCGAAAGGTATACCAATGAATTTATTAAATTACAGCATTAGCCATAATTTGGCGTATAACAAACCATTTGACCCTTGTGTGCCAACATTATTATTTCCTACTCCAATAACCTATATCAGGAGGTCAGCACATAAATGGCCCATGCGACGCAAAAAGCACAATAGAGATAAAATAAAAATTCGTTTAATGTAGTATTTTCCTTCATAGGATTGGGTTTATATATAAAACCCCAAAATGAAGGGAAAAGGATTTTGCCTCCCATGTATGGAACATAATTTCGACAACCTGACCCCAATTCGGATGAAGGGTCAAAATCATCTATGAAAGTAAAATCCTACAAAACTTTAAAACCTAGAAAGGCAACTGTTTACCGATGATTTCTTGATCTTAAATTGCATCAATACTACAATTTTACCACACAATTTTGTGCTGCCGATTTGTAGATGGCCTCAACCACACGAATATCTCGTAGTCCTTCTTCCCCAGGAACAATTAAGTCGGTTTTCTCCATAATGGCCAAGGCATCTTCATCCATTTGTTTGGCCTGCTGATTGGGGATGGAAAATTTAATGATCGTTCCGTCGGACATACTTCCGTTATTGCCATTATAGGAACTGTGTGGAGCCATTTTTAACCAGCCTTTTTCGTAGTTTACCTGAAGATGGTTCATATTTACACCAAAACTGGTCTGGCAGGATGCCCGGGCCCCACTGGGAAATTCCAATTGAAACATCATGGTTTCCTCAACTTCGTGATAAATTTCAGGTCGGGTCGTAGAGGCCTGCGCCAATACCGAAATGGGTTCTTCGCCTGTAGCCAAACGGGCACCTTGTAGAGCGTACACGCCCATATCACCCATTGCTCCCCCTCCTAATTTCTTATTTTGCTTCCAATGGTTGGTCCTACCGTCAAAATATCCTGCGGCTGAAGTCACCATCCGCACCTTGCCGAAAGGCTTTTCCTTGCCCACTTTCATATAGGCCTGAATATTGGGGTCGTGCTGACAGCGGTACCCGATAGCCAGTTTAACCTTATTGTCCTTACAGGCCTTGATCATTGCCTCACAATCGGCTACAGAAGGTGCCATTGGCTTTTCGCACCAAACATGCTTACCGGCATTGGCCGCCCTTATAGTATATTCGGCATGCATGGAAGGTGGTAAGACCACATAAACCACATCGATATCTGGATTATTGGCTATAGTATCAAAATTTTTGTAATTGTACACGTTCTTATCCGGAATACCATATTTTTCCTTCCAAACTGGAATTTTTTCAGGACTCCCGGTTACTATGCCCCTTAATTCGCAGTTGTTCGTCAATTGTAGGGCAGGGGCAAGAAGATCGGTACTATAATAACCCAATCCAACTAGGGCAACCCCTAATTTTTTCTTTTGTGACCTGGTCGTGGATAGTAATATTTGAGGGGTAAATGCACTTGCTGCAGCAATCAACCCTGCCTTTTGAATAAATATTCGTCTTTGTTTTTCCATGGTTTCAAATTGAAGGTAGAAAATACTACAAAAATTTGATAATTCCATAAAAATATGGCAAGCCACGGGAGTAGAATTGACACTACCGTATTACTTGTTTGCATAATTAAATATTAGGGATAGTTCAATTCTATAGCTATTAGGGCATATAATGCCACATCCCATAAATTTGAAAATAACTACAAAGCGGATAGATAGGAAGATAACAATACCGTTATTCCTTTTTCTGAAGGTTTTGGACCAATAGGTCCTTTAAAACGTAGGCGGCAACAAGAACAAATCCGGTAATCAGGGTAGGGGTAGCATATTCCCATTCCAATATTTTGGTCAGGCTGCCAATAATTATGGCCAGTATACCAATGATCATCATGGTGTTCCACATAAAATAGGCAATATCACTTCTGTCATCTTCCTTGTCATCAATAAGATATGTTGTGCCTTCCATGATAATCCAAATAATAAAGGCCAGGCCGCCAATGACCTGAAAAAATTCATTGTGGGATATATCCAGAATCTTGAATATTCCATTTAGGGACCAAGAGGTAACCAATACTAATTTGTTGTATTGCAGAAATCCTTTTTTTGTTTTGTTCCAAAATCGCCATGCGTACAATATACCAATAGCAAGAAGGGAAACCAATATAATGGGGTCTGCAATGGTCTTTAAATGTAGTATTTTACAAAGAAAGCCTAAAACAAGTAGGGAAATGGCAATTCTTAAAGGTGTTCTCAAAATCTTCTTTTCTGTTTCCATAAAATTGTTTTTAAGATTCATAGCATTTCAGTTTGGTATAACTGAATTGCCTTGTGCCCTTATTAGAAAAGACATTTCCCTATGGTACCACTAGCTAAAGGACCTTGATATTGGCTTTTAACCCTTCCATTATTCCTAAAATATTATCTACTGTTTCCTTTAAATAATATTTAATCAGTACGTGGGGGATACGTATGGTGGTAAATCCATTTCTAAAAGAGTGCATGGCTTCTTCCAAATCGTTTATAGCCTGTTCATGGGTTAGGGAATGGTATTCCGTGTCTATTTCTATATTAAGCTTTACCCTAGATATAGCAATATCCACTGATTTTTTTCCATCCCACCATTCCAGCATTGGATTTACACCGGCATTTTTTAAACCATAATATAATTGTATGGCTTCCTTGGGGGTTCTTTTAAGTTTAATAAGCTTTTCCATGCGGCCTCTATGCTTCGCACAAAGCTCTATGCCTAACAGATCCATCGCACTTTTGTGGTCAAGATAATCAAGCTCTTTGTTACAATCTAAACATGTCATTCAAGTAGGTTAAAAATTTAATTTGGGACTATTATAACCGTAATATTTTTGGATTATTATATGGAGGTTATCCAAAAAGGCCATCTTTTAGACGAACTGCAACTTTTTAGATGAACTGCCTACTTTTTAAACCACATGGCCTTTAAAAAATAAATATTCTTCCGCATTTTGGAATATCCCTATATATTTACATATTCGCTATACCAAACCATAAATAATGGAATGTAGAACAATGTTTAAGACAATAGTATCCTCCTTTATATGTATTGTAATTCTGTTGGGCTGCAGGGACCAACAAAACACAGAGCCCAAAGATGCTCCATCCCTAGCTCTGCCTGAACTGACTTTTAACGAAGCCAACCGATTGGTTCGCCTGCCATTGGGGTGCCTTCAAACGGAATATCCCAACAAATTGAACCAGTCTCTTCAGGATTCAACCCATTTGGGCAGTCCTAAACAATTGCACCCGGCATTTTATGGTTGTTATGACTGGCATTCCTCCGTTCACGGGCACTGGTCCTTGGTTTCCCTACTAAAGCAGTTTCCTAGTTTAAATCAGGCTTCTACAATTCGCAATAAACTGGTGGAAAATATTTCCAGAGAAAATATATTGGCCGAAGTAGACTATTTTAATATGATTGGCAATAATTCATTTGAACGTACATATGGATGGGCCTGGATCTTGAAATTGGCAGAAGAGCTTCATACATGGCAGGATCCTTTGGCACGTGATCTTGAAGTTAATTTACAGCCGTTGACAAATTATATAGTGGCAGCCTACATAGAATTCTTACCAAAGTTAAATTATCCCATTAGGGTGGGGGAACACACCAACACCGCCTTTGGACTTTCCATGGCTTGGGATTATGCGGTTGTCCTCGAGGACGAAGTTTTAAGAAATGCCATTACAACAAGTGTTGCCCGTTTTTATGAAAACGATGCAGATTGTCCCATGAACTGGGAACCTAGCGGATTCGATTTTTTATCGCCATGCCTGGAAGAGGCCAATCTGGTCAGAAAAATTTATAGCCCGGAAAAGTTTAAAAAATGGTTGGATAAATTCTTGCCCCAATTGGCAGATCCTCAATTTCAGCTAGAGCCCGGAATGGTGTCCGATAGAACAGATGGTAAATTGGTGCATTTGGATGGACTCAATTTTAGCAGGGCCTGGTGTTTGTACGGTATTGCAGAGACACTTCCCCAATACGCACATTTAAAACAAATTGCCACCGCGCATATTAATTACTCCTTGCCCAGTATTGTTGACGATAATTACAGTGGTACCCATTGGTTGGGAAGTTTTGCATTATACGCCTTAAATACAGCCCAATAGGATGAAATTGAAAATGGGGCCAGGGGTTTTGGTCGCGGCAGCCTTTATTGGTCCTGGCACCGTTACCGTTTGCTCCATGG
>TARA_R100001369_G_scaffold60746_1_pt1 | contig 10476 bp, 6 predicted proteins | sample TARA_R100001369 | Tara Oceans TARA_R100001369 (sample SAMEA2621528) | marine metagenome | biome: marine biome (ENVO:00000447); feature: surface water layer (ENVO:00002042); material: "saline water (ENVO:00002010), including plankton (ENVO:xxxxxxxx)" | depth 5 m | reverse complement strand
ACCCTCAACCTCCGTGCTATTTCCCAATTCATCGGTTACCGTTAACACAATGTGATATTCACCTGCCGGAATGTTCGATGGAATATCGATATGTTCATGAAAGGTTGGATTAATTACCAGATATGAGGCATTTGTGTAGGTATTTTCATAATCCCATTCAACTTCGCCTTCTCCAACCTGAATATCATCGGCATGTATGTCTATGGAAATACTGCTGACTATTCCTTCCGCGTTTATTTCCGCTTCCAAATGAAGGTCGGAACCCTTATAAGCGTATGGTTCCGTGGAATGATCGCTTCCCTCCCCAAATTCGAAATTGGTAATTACCGGGGCCGATGCATCAGAAACTCCGTCGTCGTCACTGCTACAGGAGTGTAAAACAAGTGCTAAAAAGGTAACAATGGCCAAAAATTTAAAATTTGATTTCATAATGTTTGTTTTCATGTGTTTGATTTTAATTGTTATTAATTTATTTATGTTTACTATTTATTAAAAAGGTACTGTCAATGAAATGGATAGGTTTCTGCCGGGTTCAGGCACATCTATCAACCGGTAAAAACTGGTATGGTCATAAAAGTGTGTATTCAACACATTGTTGAGTTTTACCCGCACGTCAAAAGGCTTGGCGCTTTTAAAAAGGTTCATTTGAGCTGTAAAGGACATGTTGAGCACCTGATATCCCTCCGTTACTTCTTCGGGAGGTACTATTTCATTTTGTGCTGCCGTAATCCTATAGTCCGTTCTTACTTGAGGTCTTCCAAGAAAGAGAAAGTCCTTGAATTGATAGCTGGCGGAGAACAATCCCGACAATGGGGGTGAAAACGGAAGTGTAAAACCCTTCTTGGGTCCGCTGGTCTGCCTGGAATAAACGTACTCTGCAGAAGCATCCAATTGTAGATTTTTTAATACGGTGGTACTTGCCCTGATCTCTCCCCCGGCCCTGAACACCTTGCTCTGCGTGTACTCATAAATCTGAAGGGTTTCATAATAATTTGAAGTTGGATTTAGGTAGATGAAATTCTCAAAAAGATTTACAAAGGGACTCGCTCCAAAACTAAATGAAGCAGTGGTATGGTCTATATCAAGATCTAATTGATAAGAGGATTCAGGGTCAAGATCCAGATTTCCCCTTTCGTACCGATACATATGATAATTTACACCGTCTGAGGCCAGTTCATTCGCCAAAGGCATTCTAAAACTCTTTCCTAAATTGACTTTATAGGTAGTATTTTTGTGTATGAAACTTATTCCAAGCGAAGCACTGATATTGCCGAAATCCAAGGTTTTGTTTTTGGCCCTTTGAAGATAGACGTAGGACGTAGATCCATCACTGTTGTTCACTGTTGAGGGATACCAGTCATAATGGGATTTACTATCCAGCACCCCATGGTCATAACGCAAGCCTCCTAACACATGGAGATCTGGATGAACCTCGAATTGGTCATAGGCAAAAGCTCCAATGGTAAAACGGTTATACGCAGGAATCAAAAAACCCCATCCCCCTATGTTATTGTCTTGATATTCCATATTAAAACCTGCTGCAACATCATGCCTTTGATTGGGGCTAAAGGAGTCCTTTATATTTAAGGTGTAGGTATTTTTATCAAATATCCGTTCCTTGCTATCTGATGGCGTTGGCATATATCCGTGTGGAACAGGTTCTGAAAGTTCCTCCCTATGGTTGTTTTGATATCCCAGGTCCAATTGAAGGGTATGGCTTCCAATACCTACGGAGGTATTGTTCGTAATTTTAAAATGGTTTACCTTATGATAGGGTAAATCGATATCCCTGTTGGAACTATCGTAATCAATGCTGGAACTTCTGACCTCCAAGCCATGGGCATTGGCAAAAAAACCATTTTTAGCATTTACATTGCTAAAATTAGTTTCAGACTTAAGGTTGCCTGAAATAAAACCTATCCCCAAGCTTGCATCAGCTTCCTTCCCAGCCGTATTCCTTAAGTTATTGTCATGTAGTTCAAAAATGTAATTCTCATAATTGATTCTATCCGTTGGTACTTTGTAATCGCCATAATCCCTATACGTTAATCGTCCGCGATAAAACCACTTATTTTTGCGCCCTTGTATGCCCGCCGAAACTCCCAATAGATCATTATTGGTTTCTCCTAACAAGTTTACCTCTCCCTTCAACGAATTTTGACCTGGCAATTTCAAAGCCTGAATATCTACCACACCCGCAATGGCATCCGAACCATATTGCAATGAGGCGGGACCCTTTATAATCTTTACCGTTTCAACTCCGTATTGGTCAATTTCCAAGCCATGGTCATTGCCCCACTGTTGGGCCTCGTGTTTTATACTGTTTTGGACTACGACTACCCTATTGAACCCCAAGCCCCTGATTACCGGTTTAGACTGCCCAGAACCAATATTGATGGTGCTTACGCCTGGTATATTTTTCAAAGTCTGCATCAAACTGTTTTCCCTGTTTTTGTCAAGGAAATCTTTAGAGACGGTGTGAGATACCGTAGCCAATTCTTGGGCCTCCCTTTTATGGGTTTTACCATTGACTTCCACATCTTGAAGCTCGGTGACAGACTCCCTTAAGTAGACCTTTAAGGTGTCCATTTTTGGTCCTACCGTAATAGTTGCTGTTTCGGACGAATAACCAATATGCGATATAGTCAAGGAGTACGTACCCTTAACTACATTTTTTATGGTAAATGTCCCAGTAGAAGATGAAATTGAAAAAAGGCCCTTACCAATAATATTGGCGCCTTCTAGAGGCTGTAAGGTGGTGGCATTTACAACGGATCCTTCTATTTGGAAAGAATCCTGAGCAAACGTTATGGAGCATAGGCTAAAATATAGCCATACGCCCAACATTTTATGGATCATTATATAATTACTATAAGTTTGGACAATTGCCTACGGAGGGGCATTACAAAACCTATACAACTAATCCTATTTGGAAATTGATAACGCCGTCTTGGTTTTTAGTAGCTAGCCAAAAGACCGTGAAAATTACTATTGCCAATTGCAAAAAGTGATTTTATGAAATAACCTATATACCATTCTCCGTTATGAAATGGGTATAACAATTATGCATTGGAATCATCAAGGAAATCCAGAAAGAATTAAGTGCAAGGGAAACTTACAGTAGGGCAGGAGGAGGTCGAGAAAAGAGTTGGTTAGTAGCAATAGTACTTGAAACAACAAAATCGTAATGTTCAGAATTCTCTATCTGAGGAATGGATTCTGTGTTTTTAATCCCGTATTCTGGTATATCTGCTGAAATAGCCGGAGTTAAATTATGGGAAACGGCATGGTCACATATATAACAATGCAGTGCATGCTCCTTATCGTCTGTATGGGAAAGCACATGAAGCCCTGCCATTTTCATCGAGAGGAAAAGAGCAAGGAATAGAATGCTGATGCTATTTTTTAGACGACTATTTTTCATCAAATGCAAACATAATAATATAAGGGAAATACAGTGTTAATATAATCTTAACTTAATTAATGTTTTTGGTGAATTATGGTAGATAGTAATCTCCAGTTAAAATACCGACAAGCACTTTAGTGAAGGAAAACAATAATGGCGATGAGGCGACAACCTATGGCCAATATATAACGATACGATATTGCTACTGCATCATAAAACCCATCAAGTTAATTTCAAGGATTTGATAGATTATATTTTCAGATCCTTCTTTTCATATATTTCCCTTCAAAGTTTATGTCTACCGACTGTAAGAATCCTAAGAAAACCTGACGATTCGTTAGCTTTTTGGCTGTATTTTGCATATTCGTATTTTGTAATGTTAAAATTTATTAAATCTATAATATACAGGGTCTATATTGCGATATATTTAATAAGTTTGATTGGAATTAGTTAAAAACAAATCTAAAACATCCTAAAATATGAAAAAGTCAGTATTTATTTTAATGGCTGCAATGTTGTTGAACGTGGTTCAAGTATTTGCTAGCGACCCACAAAAAGGGGAGGCAAAACCTGCGAAGGCGGTTACGACCCAAATTTTCCAATTGTTGAGCGATAACATTATTCCGGATGAGATTCGGGGCGCAACGGCTGAAGTACGTGTTGCATTGGACAATGGCGACTATTTACGCGTTCTCAGTGTTAAAACAGAAAACGAAGCTTTAGAGACCTATATTCGCAATAGTATAGATTTTCAGAAAGTTTCTAAAGGAACTTTCGAGCAAGGAGTTATATATCGTATTCCTTTAGAGGTTAGTAAAAAGGGAAGTATCCTGTAAGTTGATCCAGTAAAATAATAGAAAAAGGCCCCTGAAATATATTCAGGGGCCTTTTAATTTTTAGGGAGAACTATAATTCATTTTTGAAGGCTACTTCTGCTATTGTTAGAGACTTATTTAATAAATTCTGGTCTTCTCTTCATGGCTACATAATAATGCCAATTGATGGCCTGTAACCTTAATTTGGTATTATTGATTTTCCGATGAATGTGCATTGGTATTTATTCCAAAAAAAGTATTGTAATTAACGACTTCCTCAGATTTATTGCTCCTTTTCAATTTACTTATCAAAAAGGGAATGTAAGTGACAGCCATCATAACAATTCCTGTAACCACCAGCACCACTGGGTTCACAAAAAATTCGCTGAAAGAAAAAATGCTAATGATCAAAATGGTGGAAAACGGCATGGAACAAGCCAAGATATTAACGGCAAAGTTAATATCGAAAGTGGGCTTTTTCTGTTCGTCCTTTTCCTCCAATGTGCTTACCGCACTCATATGGGCAAACGGCCAAAAGCTACAGGCACTCTGTGGGAATACCACAATAAATAAAATCATTGGTGCAGCCAAGGCAGGGAACAGGAAAACAAAAATAGCCGATAGCAAAAAGGTGATACCGGCGCGTCTCATCAAAAGTGAAAAGATAAAGCCGAATTCCCTGAATTTTATGCGGACAGCCATACCAATAAAAAGGAGTACCAAAGGTGTCATAATTAAACTCATTTTAACTATGGTATTCTCCAGGAATTCAGGAAAGGAACTAAGGGTTAGTCCAAACCCCAATAATACCATGGCTATTATTATAACCAGGTTGATAGGCTCATTCAGCATTGAAAGAAATAGGCCCTTTAACTTACTCGATGTAGTTGCAACCAAATCTTTGACCGCCCTGGCATGATACCAGTGCATTCCCAACATATACAATAGGATAAGGACAAAGATTTTGTTTCCAACGTCTGCCAATGCGGCAAGGGCCAAATATTCATCGCCCAAGTAGACTATGATAAAGGGGAAACAGGAAAGTCCTGGGGCCAAAGAAGGTAGGAGCATTGTTAATGTTCTTTTTTTTGCCCCTTCATTGTTGGATAGAGACGAGGCCAATAGATACTTAGTGGCTATGGCCATTATAAAATTAAACACCAAAGCCATAAGGGGGAAAATCAACAATGACCCCTTAAGCTCTATCTTTAATAGGGCTACAAAAATTGTAGCCGGCAAGGCCACGCTCAGTATCAGGGTTTTTATCCCTTTTAGGTCTTCCTTTGCTACCTTTTTCTGTAGCAATAGACCCAGACCTATTATCAGTAGGAGTTCTAATGTTTTTTGTAAAGCATAATTCATATTATAAGTTCTTAATAATTCGCTATTCCGTTTGGATGTATCAGTATTCAAAAACCCACCAATAGTTGGATCAAAGAAAGGTCGAGACGGCCCTCCTATTGATCCAACTCGTGGGCAAACTCAACTTAAACCAATACTTTTTCCAGCGCTTTTGTAAAAAGCTTCATTTCCTCCATGGTACCCATACTTACACGGCACCAGTTTTTGCCCATAATCTCGAAGGCGCGAACACCAACTTTTTGGGCGGTCATTTTTTCTAGGAAGGCCTTTCCCTCCATTTCTATCGGGAAGATTATAAAACTGGTGGATGATGGAATGTACTCAAAGCCCATTTTATCCAAGCTTTGGTATACATATTCGCGACACTCGGCATTAAGCTTTCTGGATTTGTCCTGAAAGGCTACATCATCCATACTGGCAGTAGCTGCAAAAATGGAGGTGTAAGCAATACCCATACCTCCACGGGTAACTTTTTCAAGTTTGGCCAGTGTAGATTCCTGTGCTACGATATATCCTACTCTTAGGCCGGCCATACCGTGTATTTTAGAGAATGTACGGGCTATTATTACGTCCTTGCCCTCATTTATAAGAGACACCATACTATTTTTGGCGGCATCCTCTAAAAAGCCCATATAGGCCTCATCTACAAAAACAGGGACTTTTTCGGAAACCCTTGAACAGAAATCCACCAATTCAGCAGCATCTGTCATAGCCCCTGTAGGGTTGTTTGGATTACAGATGTATACCAATTTTGTATCTGCGTCTATGGCAGCTTCCATGGCTTTTAGGTCATGGGACCAATCAGCCTTACAGGGAACGGCCTTCCATGAAGCCCCTGTGGCCTCTGCAACGCGAATCAATGACATATAAGTAGGATCTGCGGAAACTACATTGCCACCGTTGGCAAAAAGGACCATGGCTGTTTTTTCCAATAGATCGGATGATCCAGGTCCCATCATAATGTTCTTGATGTCCACACCTTCTTCCTTAGCTATTTTCCCCATCAGGTCAAAAAGCTCGTACCAAGCATATCTATTGCCTTTAAATGCCACTTTCTGTAAGGCGGTAATTGCCTTAGGAGATGGACCGTATGGATTTTCGTTGGCATTCAATTTAGCCTCCAATACTGGCATTTCACGACTATAGTCTGGTAAAAACTCCTTAAAAAATGGAGTGTAGATAGCATTGCCCTGGGCATCAAGTGTCAAAGGTGCTTTCGGCATCTCAGAGATTCCAAAACTCAATTGAGGCATTACCATGGCGCCTGCTGCTGTCAAGGCACCCCTTTTTAACCATGCTCTTCTGTCTAATGTTTTCATAATGTTATTGTATTTAAGTTTTTGAGTTTAAATTTTTAGTTACTTTCAACTGGGTCGGAATTTCCGCCTATATTTCCTGAAGCTACTATAGTATTATCTGTTTCGCTCAGGTAGATGTTGATATGGGCATCCAGATCCAAAAGCCCATCATAAAAGGAGGTGTCGCTAATGACGTAAAACTTGTTGTCATTTAATTCGCCCGTATCTCCGGAAACGGTATCCAGAGTTAGTAGGGTAGTTGTTTCAACTCCTGTAACCCCCTCTAAAATGATTGCAGGGTGTTGTTGGCCTTCAATGGTGTTGTAGAGTGAAACTTGAACAAGGGTTCTGTCAAGTGTGCCTTTCCAAAAAACCACGCGCCCATATACATTGGACCCACCTGGGTCGGCAGCATCTATGGTATAGGCAGTATAATTTCTTAAAGTACCTCCGCCTTCGGCGACCTCTAGTGCAGCTTCTGGCATTTCTTGCTCACAGGAAGCAGTGAAGAAAACAAGAAATAGCAAACTAATTATTTTTATAGATGTATGTGTCATATCTTTTATTTTTATAGCGTTAACAGATTAAAATCCAAAAGTTAGCCTAGCGAAATAATATGCTCCGTTAGAACCTTGCTGATAATTGGAGTACAGGTAGAAACCTCTTTCTTCAGCTCTTAGAATATCTGGGTATTTATTAAAGATGTTATTGCCCCCTACAGTCAATGCAAGCTTATCTGTAAAGTTGTGGGTAACTCCTATATCGGTAACAAATTGAGCAGAGAAGGTTTGATCTGAATATCCTTCAGTACCATCATTTAGGGTACGGAAAGTGTTGTCCAAAGAAGTTACTTCTCCAAAATAAGACCCTTTAAGCATACCTGACCATTTACCCCAAGTATAGGTTCCAGATCCAATAAAAGTGGTGTTTGGAGTACCTGACTCGAATTGACCTATAGAAGACCTGTTTACATATTTTGTTTCCAATTCCTCATCGGACAACAATGTGTTTAAATCTGGAACACTTGCCCCTTCAAAAGTGTTTTCACGTAGTACACCTGAAAGAGTTAGGCCCAACATTCCTTCGCCAACTTTTTCCCTATAGTTGGCCACTATCTCAACACCTTTGGTGCTTATGTCGCCTCCATTAATTCTAAAACTAGCCAATCCGGAACCAATAATCGGAGCCAATACAGGAGCTTCGCTAGCATCAAAATTGTCGGTTTCGAAGATTCGGTCTTTAATATCAATTTTATAGGCATCTACCGTTAGGTCTATTTTGTTGAAGAGACGGGTAGTGAAACCTATACTTAAATTGGTGGACTGTTCCTGTCTTAAAGCTTCTATGCCAATAGCCCTTGCAGCACTACTTGTATTTGGATAAAGTGTTCCATCAAAAGGATCAAGACCTACGAAGAAGGTAAAGGTGTGTGAATAATTCAATTCTTGTAGAGAAGGAGCTCTAAAGCCTGTGCTTAATGATCCTCTCAAAGCAAAGTTGTCCAAGATAGAGTACCTAGTAGCTATTTTACCTGTAAAGACATCACCAAAATCTGAATAGTTCTCTGTACGTACGGCACCAGTTAAGAGCCATTTTTCTGTAACATCAAGTTCCGCATCCAAATAAGCAGCGGTAACCGAACGAAATTCATTGGCTTCATTCTCAGGAGCAAAGCCTCTAAAACACTGACAGTTGGGGCTGTAGAACTTATTTATGTTAGTACTGGCTTCGCCATAAGGCAGAACAACTGGGCTGCCATCTGCATTCACAATAGGCTCGGAGTTAAGATCTTCTAAGGGAAAACCATCAGGGCCCAATAATGCTTCATTGTCCGTAGTGGCTGTATAAATACCCGCATCACCTATTGAATAACTTTCTGGCTGACCAGCCTCAATTTGGTAATTTTCTACCCTTAATTCTACTCCTACTGCAACGTTTAGTCCAGACAATACATCATCAAAATATTTGGATACATCAAAGTTGGTGGTATTCTGGTAGAAACTGTGAGTTCCCAAATCCATTGTAGTCGGAGACTCGGATTGTAAACTTGCATTGAAGGTGTTGAACATATCATAATTCATTTTGTTTCTACCAAAGGTGTTGCTGAAATCAAAATTGAAATCGCCCAGGGTACCATCAATTCCACCTGTAAAGGCTATGTTGGTCTGGGTACTGGCAATCTGGGGCCTAAATCCATTGGGGAACAGGTCGAAGTTGGCACGATCGGCTTGGGCAGGTCTGCGGTAAAAGCAGCTGTAGCCAGAAACGTATTTATATCCAAAATCTCCAAAGGAATAAAATTCCAAATCCTCATTAAGGGGCAATGCCATATTGTAGGCCACCACTCCTAGATTGGATGCTGCAGTACCTGCATAGGTAGAGAAATCCTTATAGGTAAGGCCTCTTGCGGACATAAGTCCGGTATCGGTCCTAAGCTCATCGGCAAGTGCTGTATTGCCCGAAGCCTGCGCCGCTACTAGTTCTGGGTTGGTTATGATAATATTTCCCTGGGCATCTGTACGCTCGTTATTTAGGTATGCATCTCCATAAGGCGTGGCATTACTTATATTGGGACGAACTGTTGCTTCCGCCTGGCGGTAAAGTCCAGTAAGGTTTAAGTAGCCACCTTCTTCAAAGGAGATTCCATAATTTCCTGCCAATTGATAATTGATGCCATCTGGTTCTGTATCTTTCAACAAAGCCTGATTTTCTTCGCTTACATCGGTTCCGCTAAGATCTGGGGCGGAATTTGGGAATCCGCCCACAGTAAAATTTCCGCTAAACTCTCCAGTACCTTTTTTTAATACCACGTTCATTACACCGGCAATGGCATCGGAACCGTATTGCGCCGATGCACCGTCCCTTAAAATTTCGACCCTGTCTATAGCGTCGGGTACAATGAAGCTCATATCCGTGGCATTTGCAGCCGATCCTGTCTGTGATCCTGCCAATAGTGCCGAAGTATGCCTTCTTTTACCATTTACAAGTACCAACATTTGGTTCGGGGCAAGCCCACGGAGGGTGGGGGGGTCAACCGCAGATGAAAGGTCACCACCCTGGGAGCGAAAGGCGCTAAATGAGGGGGCCGAAGCCACCAGCATTTGCGCCAGGTCCATTTGAGGCATATTAATAGCCTGTTCCTTTATACTTATAACATCAACGGGGGCGGTAGTTTCCAATTTGGTCCTACCTTTACTTCTGGAGCCAATAACTATTGTTTCCGTTAACATTTCGGCAGCTTCGGGGAGTGTTACCGTAATATTGGTTCTTCCTCCAATTAGAATCTCCTTATTTGCATAACCTAAGGAGGATAATAATAAAACTGCATCGGATTCCGCGTCAATTGAAAAATTTCCGTCAAAATCCGAGATACTTCCTTTAGTGGTACCCTTGATTACTACATTCACGCCTGGTAGGGGGGTACCGACTTCATCTGTAACTTTTCCAGAGACAGTAATTTGTTGGGCGTTCATCGCTAGCATACTGAATAGTGCGAGTGATAGTATTAGAGCTTTCTTCATATACAATAGTTTAAGGTAGTTAGTAAACAATGTTTTAGGTGTACCAATTCCAATCGTTTCCATGGCCATGGAAA
>TARA_R100001369_G_scaffold82944_1_pt1 | contig 10535 bp, 11 predicted proteins | sample TARA_R100001369 | Tara Oceans TARA_R100001369 (sample SAMEA2621528) | marine metagenome | biome: marine biome (ENVO:00000447); feature: surface water layer (ENVO:00002042); material: "saline water (ENVO:00002010), including plankton (ENVO:xxxxxxxx)" | depth 5 m | reverse complement strand
GGATACATAGGTTATGACGAAGGTGGCCAATTAACGGAGGCAGTGCGAAGAAGACCCTATTCCGTAGTGTTACTGGATGAGATTGAAAAAGCACATCCAGATACCTTTAATGTCCTTTTACAAGTATTGGATGAAGGTAGACTAACGGACAACAAAGGTCGTGTGGCTGATTTTAAAAATACCATTATCATCATGACCAGTAATATGGGAAGCCATATTATTCAGGAAAAGTTTGAGGACAACAAAGACATCTATAGCGCCACAGAGGCTGCCAGAGTGGAAGTATTGGGACTGTTGCGAAAAACTATAAGGCCAGAGTTCCTAAACCGTATAGACGACATTATCATGTTTACCCCTCTAAGCAAAAAGGACATTAAAAAGATAGTGGTTCTACAATTGGATCAGTTGAAAAAATTGGTTGCCAAACAGCAAATTACAATAGACGCAACCGAAGAGGCCATAGATTACTTGGCCAACAAGGGATACGACCCGCAATATGGCGCAAGACCTATAAAACGGGTAATTCAGAAAGAAGTATTGAACAATATTTCCAAAGAATTGTTAAGTGGTAAAATTCACCCTGGTGGAATTATCCTTATAGACTCCTTTGACGATCAGCTTGTATTCAGAAATGAGAGTGAACTGGCCAAATAAAATGGCCGTAATTAATAGAAGGGCATCCAATTTATAGTTGGATGCCCTTTTTTATTAACAATATATACCATGCAGTATAAGATTTTTTATATTAGCATAAAACTGTAAGGACATGTCTACAAAAGCCGAGAGAACAACCGCCTATATTATTGAAACAGTTGCTCCCATTTTCAACAAGCTTGGATATGTTGGCACTAGCATGAGCGATCTAACAGAGGCTACAGGCCTGACCAAAGGAGCTATATACGGGAATTTTGAAAACAAGGATTCCTTGGCACTGGCGGCGTTTGAATATAACAGCAAAAAACTATTATCCGAAATAGACGATAAGTTAAATTCGAGCGGAACTTCCCTTCAAAAGCTTTTTGTACTTACCAATTTCTATCGTCATTACGATACTTTTATAGAGGAATTGGGCGGTTGCCCCATTTTGAATATCGGGATAGATGCCAATCACAATAATTCACAACTGCTGGCCGCAACTAGGGAAACCATAAAAACTATAGAGGGGAAAATTGCCCTGGTACTGGAAAATGGACTTAACAACAATGAATTGCGACTGCCCGTAACACCGCTCCAATTTTCAAAGCAACTATTTACCATGATCCAAGGGGCAGTGGCCATGGCCACTATAACGGGTGATAGAAAATACTTGTTGAACACCGTGACCTATTTGGACCAATTAATTGTCCGTGAAATAAAAAAGTAATTAAATATTACTCCCCTATTATCCTAAATATCCAGGTTCTTTCGGCATATTTACCATTAAATTTATTATCCCTTGCCGCTTCCGCTTCACTCAGGGTATCAAATCTTTCCAAATATACATAGTCCCACTTGGTCCTTTCCAAATAGAAAAACTTAGCGTCAATACCTTTCTTCTTAAGGCTCTCTACAAAAATATCACGGTACCTAGAAGTACCATAAACATTGCCTATAAGATAAAATCCTGCTTTTTGGCCTTCCAGTTTATCAACTTCCTCGTAATGGCCTTGAGTTATCTTCTTGCCCGCCTTTTTTCGAGCCGCAATCATGTCCAGGTCATCCTGGATTTTCTTAGCCAATGCCAGTTCCATAGCCTTAATGGAGTCCAATCTTTTTTGTTCCTTCAACTGTACAGCCTTCGCCAATGCCGCGGCCTCCTGTTCTTCCTTCAACCTTTTTGCCTCGGCCAATTCCTGAGCCACTCTTAATTCTTCCGCAAGCGCTTTCTTTTTCTTGCCTCTAACACGCTTCTGTTTTTTTTCCTTTTTTAGCGCCTTTTTTTCGGCCAAAGCCTCCGCTTTGCTCAGCTCACGCTGCATTTTCTTTTCCTCTACTATACGATCCTCAGCTTCCGGTTGAGCAACTTCCTCTGGTTTTTCCAATTCTACTGGAGTCTCATCCACATCAAAACCAACCACCTTTTTACGTGGGTCAGGACTACTTAGTGTATATGCCGCAATTATTTCAAAAGAGGGATCCATATCCTTAACCTCATCATCCAAGCCATATTCTATAAGGGCACCCAATGATAAATGCTTAAAAAATCTACCCCCAAGACCACCTGATATGCCGTAGAAACTATTGTAACCACCTTGCAACCAAAACTTATTGGACGATAATAATGCATTAAGTCCTACCTGCGTATCCCCATAAGGCACCGATTTTACATACAGCATGGGCAACAGATAGGCATTGTCCACACCATTAAATAGGGTAACTGGCAATTGATAGTCGATCATACCCATATATATCTTTTCATCGGATGCCGAAGCACTACTATTAGTAGAGAAATTATAATCGAACAGGTTTTCTGCGGTAAAACCAACGCTGAATCCGTCCACAGAAAATCTAACTCCCGGGGCAAATTGCATTATAAATGCATTTTTGGCCAATTGCAATTGGGGTAATGAAATTTCAGGATTTGGACTATACCTATCGTCTGCAATTTCACTATTAAAACCAAATACGTTCAAACCAACGGACAATTGCATATTATTGCCAAAATCGAAGGCGTATGCATAGTTGAGTACTCCGCCGGTATTTAAAAACACCCCTGTATTATTTTGCATAAAACCAACGCCTATGGAAGACTGGGTGTTTATTTTTCTGGAATAATTTAAGAAAATGGAAGTAGGGTCACCGTCTATGGTCTGCCATTGATACCTGGACCACCAAGCAATAGACTCTGGATTGTTCCTATCCAGTGAAAAAACCGGATTAAACAAACTGGCATTGAATTCGGTTAAATTATGCTGCCTTAAGTCCGTTGGAAGCGCAACGTCTTGCGCCTGCGAAAACAAAACCGCAAACAAAATAGCATAAATAGCGTACTTTTTATCCATATACAAAAGAACAAAAAACTATGGGCACTACATACTTTTTTACTGTAATTTTAGTTACTTTACTAGAAGAACCAAATACCAAAAATAGAATTGATCATGAAACGTATAAACCTGCTATTGATTCTTTCCTTCATCATCGGCGCTATGTCCTGTAAGGAAGATCCGAAGTTACCCCTTGAAAATGCAGAAGATTCTATTTCCACTTTTTATTTTATTAGACATGCCGAAAAAGATCGTAGCGATCCTGAAGACATAGATCCCGAGTTAAATCAGGATGGATTGGGGCGGGCAATACGTTGGGCCGAAGTTTTTGATCCCGTTGCCCTGGATGCCATTTACATCACGGATTTTGAAAGAACGGCGATGACTGCAGCGCCAACGTCCGTGAAAAAAGAAATTACCCCCCAATATTACGACCCAAAGGCAATCATTATCGAAGAATTTAAAAATCTAAATCTTGGCAAAAACGTTCTTATTGTTGGCCATAGCAATACCACTCCGGAATTCGTAAATCTCATGTTGGGAGAGGAAAAATATGAACACATGGACGATTATGACAATAGCAGCCTATTTATTGTACGGATCATAAATGGAAAAGCCACTGATATTAGATTAAAAATGGACTAATTGGAAGCTGTTACGGAAATATCTTTCAACTCTATTTTTGACAGTAATTTCAATTTCTTTTTTTCATAAAGAACATCCAAGTCGTAGAATGCACTGTCCCCTAAAGAGGCGGCATAATTTTCATAATCAACAAAACGTATACCACCATGGTAACGCTCATTATATGCTGCCCTAAAGCGGATTCCACCCCCATCCACATAAAACTTGTACGCTAGGTAATCCGGCTTAAAGGTCTCTTTATTAAACCAGTACAGGTAAATATCTTCGTAATCCTTTCCTCCGTCTTTCTGATCAAAAGTTACTTTTACCTTATAATACTCCTTGTCCCTTACCGTAACTTCCCCCAACAACTCCTTATTGACAGCAGGATCGTTCAGACCGTATGGCAAGTATGCAAAGTAATGCACGGAATTCACAGAATTAGCGTATAAATTGGCAATGGAATCCGTTAGAGGCACCAAACTATCGTTAATAAATCTATTAAAACCTTTGCTACCTTTTACATCCAATACCTTTGTGGAGTCGGTTAATTTAATACGTTTTAAAATTCTTTTTCCGTCTTGCCATTCAGAGGCATAGTCATAATCCCTGAATTTATAGTATATATCATTGGTTCTATACTGCTCCCCTCCACTTACCAAAATGGACTTATCCACTATTTCTTGAGCGGAAAGGGTGGTTCGCGCTTGTTCCTTGCACGAAAAAAAAAGTAAAACAAGGGTTATAAGGGTTACTACTTTCATTCAATAACTTTTCACATTAATCGCAATGTTGCCACATACATTACAAAAAAACATAATTATATTCAAAAAAATTGGCAGGATCTATACTTCTGCACTAATTGCCAATCGGATAATTGTTTCTATTTTTGTCAAACATATGCAGAAAAAAATAAGTATAAAGAACAAAAGGGCCCGATTCGATTACGAGTTGCTGGATACCTATACGGCAGGTATTGTATTGTCCGGTACCGAAATTAAATCTATTCGGGAAAGCAAGGCTTCCATCTCGGAAAGCTTTTGTGAATTTAATGATCTGGGAGAGTTGTTTGTTATTAATATGCAGGTAGACGAATATTCCCATGGGACACATTATAACCACAAACCGAAAGCAGAGCGAAAACTTTTGCTCAACCGTGGTGAACTGAAAAAACTGGAAAAAGAAGTAAAAAACTCAGGTCTAACCATAATTCCCTTAAATCTTTTTTTGAACGATAGGGGTTTGGCCAAGATGAACATCGCTTTGGCAAGAGGTAAAAAACTATATGACAAGCGAGAGACTATCAAGGATCGTGACAACAAGAAAAACCTGGATAGAATCAAGAAAAGCTTCAACAATTAGGACTTCCTCTAATTTTTATCCTCTAATAAAGGTACAAATCTAAAGGATCCCAATTCCTTTTTCTCAAATTCTTTGGCAGACTTTCTAACAAACAGCGTCATGATTTGCTCGTCCGTACCCACAGGAATAACCAACCTACCACCTACCTTAAGTTGGGCCAGCAAAGGATTTGGCACAAAAGGCGCCCCAGCAGTTACTATAATACTATCAAATGGCGCCTCTTCCGGCAATCCTTTATACCCATCTCCAAATATTACTTTTTTGGGCCTGTAACCCATTTTTTTAAAAAAAAGATTGGTCTTTTTAAAGAGCTCCAACTGTCGCTCAATGGTATATACCCTTGCCTTTAATTTTAGCAATACTGCGGTTTGATAACCACTTCCAGTTCCTATTTCCAAAATCTTATGATTGGGCTGCACTTGTAAAAGTTCGGATTGAAAAGCTACGGTATATGGTTGGGAAATAGTTTGGTCCGCACCAATCGGAAAAGCCTTATCCTGGTACGCATGGTCTTCAAAACTACTATCTAAAAATAGGTGTCTTGGAACTGCCCGGATGGCCTCTAGAACGGAATTGTCCATAATTCCCTTCTCGGAAAGGATGTCCGCCAATTTGTTGCGCATCCCCCTATGTTTTAATGTATCTTTCAATTGTTTGGTTTTGGTGGGTAAAGTTAAAAAACGAAAATCTTAAAATAAAGAAATCATAAAATTTACCCGCTGCAATCTAATCTATTCTTTCCTGCGGGGGTAAATTTAACCTAGATTTCTTTAATTATAAAAACCCTCATTGAATTATCTTCAACAATTATTTGCATCCCATTTTCCAACATTGCATTGTTGACAAAAAAGATGGTCCTTAAAACTTAAGTTTTGTTTTTTAAGACCCTAAACTTGCAAACTATCCTTATTTTTGAGGAAAATAAATACTTATGCTTAATGTTGGCGTCCTAGGAGCAGGACATTTAGGAAAAATTCATCTTAGATTACTGAATGAGTCCCAAAAATACAATCTGGTCGGTTTTTACGATCCCGATGTCATTAACGGCAAAAAAGTGGAAGCCGAATTCGGCTATACTTTTTTCGACAACATAAATAAACTAATAGATGCTGTAGATGTAGTGGACATAGTTACCCCTACCCTTTCCCATTTCGATTGCGCCAAAAAGGCCATGGAAAAAGGAAAACATGTTTTTATTGAAAAGCCTATTACCAATACCCTGCAAGAAGCCGATGAATTGTTGCTCTTGGAAAAAAAACATCAAGTAAAGGGACAGGTAGGCCATGTGGAAAGATTCAATCCCGCTTTTATGGCCGTCAAGGAAAATATTAATAATCCCATGTTCATTGAGACCCATAGGTTGGCAGAATTTAATCCAAGGGGGACCGATGTACCTGTTGTTTTAGATTTGATGATCCATGATATTGATGCCATCCTTAGTGTGGTACAGTCCAAGGTTAAACAAATTAATGCCAGTGGGGTTTCGGTTATTAGCAACTCACCGGATATTGCCAATGCCAGAATAGAATTTGAAAACGGCTGCGTCGCCAACCTAACGGCAAGTAGAATTTCCCTGAAAAATATGCGGAAGTCTCGCTTTTTCCAAAAAGACGCCTATATCGCTGTGGATTTTCTGGAGAAAAAAGTTGAAGTGGTTAAAATGAAAGACGCCCCCGAAAAACCAGGCGATTTTGACATGATACTACAAAATGCCGAAGGAATAAAGAAACAGATCTATTTTGAAAATCCAGATATAGCTGTCAACAATGCTATTCTGGACGAGCTAGAGACCTTTGCTGATGCCATAAACAACAACACCGTCCCCGTGGTAACCCTGGAACAAGGTACACAGGCCTTGAAGGTTGCCTTGGAAGTCATTGCGTCCTTCCAAAGGAAATAGGCGATAGTTTTTATATTTTTTCCTTGTAAACAAAGGCATAAACTATTAGAATAAAATTCCAAGTAAACGCATTCATATGAAAAATATAGCAGTCATAGGAGCAGGAACAATGGGTAATGGTATTGCCCACGTAATTGCTCAAAATGGATACAAGACCAACCTAATCGATATCTCACAGGAAGCCCTGGACAAGGGCCTTATTACCATTGAAAAAAATCTCGACAGAATGGTGGCCAAGGAACTTATCACGGAAAAGGACAAGAAATCCGCTTTGGGAAACATTACTCCCTACACCAACCTGGCAGACGGAATCAAGAAGGTCGACTTGGTAATTGAGGCCGCAACGGAAAACACGGCCCTTAAATTAAAAATCTTTGGGGAATTGGATGCATTGTGCCAACCTACCACCATTTTGGCGACCAACACCTCCTCCATTTCCATTACCCAGATTGCAGCGGCCACCAAAAGAGCGGATAAGGTTATTGGAATGCACTTTATGAATCCCGTACCCATTATGCAATTGGTAGAGATAATTAGAGGCTATAACACTTCAGATGAAGTTACGGAAACCATTATGAATCTTTCCACAAGACTCGGAAAAACACCTACGGAAGTCAATGACTACCCTGGTTTTGTTGCCAATCGAATATTGATGCCCATGATCAATGAGGCTATAGAAACTTTGTATAATAAAGTTGCCGGGGTTAGCGAGATCGACACGGTTATGAAATTAGGGATGGCCCACCCCATGGGCCCATTACAACTGGCGGATTTTATTGGACTGGATGTTTGTTTGTCTATTTTAAACGTAATGTACGACGGATTTAAGAACCCAAAATATGCGCCTTGCCCTTTACTGGTAAATATGGTAACCGCCGGAAAATTAGGGGTTAAATCAGGGGAAGGTTTTTACGATTATTCCGAATCCCGAAAGGCCGAAAAGGTTTCCAAACAATTTAAATAGTAGTCCATTGCACACGTCTACTTCAATTATAACTTTGATGATGCACAAGAACCTTGTTTTGATTAAAAAAAGAAAATTAAATGTCCATTAAAGATAATTTAAAAGCAATCAAGGAATCGCTTCCTTCCTACGTCACCCTAGTCGCCGTTTCCAAAACCAAACCTATAGCCGATATAGAGGAAGCCTACGCTGCCGGGCAAAGGATTTTTGGTGAAAATAAAATCCAGGAAATGACGTCGAAGCAAGAAGTTCTTCCCAAGGACATTGAGTGGCATATGATAGGACATATACAACGCAACAAGGTAAAGTATATGGCAGAATACGTGGCCTTAATCCATGGAGTTGACAGCCTAAAACTATTGAAGGAAATAAACAAACAAGCCAAAAAACACAATAGGGTTATTCCCTGCCTATTGCAAATCCACATTGCAGAGGAAGACACCAAGTTTGGTTTTGACGAAAACGACCTCAGCGAATTGATTGCCTCAGATGATATTAAGCAACTTGCCAACGTAAAAATAGTTGGACTAATGGGCATGGCCACGTTTACAGATAACAGCCAGCAAATTAGGAGGGAATTTAAACAACTTAAAAGCTTGTTTGAAAAAACCAAATTAACCTTTCCCGACCTTTCGCAATTATCTATGGGTATGAGCGGCGATTATAAGATTGCTATAGAGGAAGGCAGCACGATGATACGAGTGGGAAGTAGCATTTTTGGTTCCAGAAATTAGCACGCTACCTTGCTGTTTCTTTGGCCGGAGAATATGTATCTTTGTTTAGTAATCTGAATTAGAAATTTTACATGTACGTCATATTAGATATTGAAACCACAGGAGGAAAATACAATGAAGAGGGGGTTACAGAAATTGCTATCCACAAATTTGACGGGCATAAAGTAGTAGACCAGTTCATAAGCTTGGTAAACCCTGAAAAGGAAATCCAACCCTTTGTGGTTAATCTTACCGGCATCAACAACAACATGCTTCGCACTGCTCCAAAATTCTACGAAGTAGCCAAACGCATCGTGGAAATAACGGAAGATGCAGTAATTGTGGCCCATAATGCCCAATTCGACTATAGGATTTTAAGAACCGAATTTAGGAGGTTGGGGTTTAATTTTGAACGCAAGACCCTCTGTACCGTTGAACTGGCCAAACAATTATTGCCAGATGCCGAATCTTACAGTCTTGGCAAGTTGGTGCGGTCCTTAGGAATTCCAGTAAGTGATCGCCATAGAGCCAACGGCGATGCACTTGCCACCCTACAACTATTTAAACTTTTACTTTCAAAAGACCTGGATAAAAGCATTTTTAAGAGCGTTTTAAGAACAGAGACCCAAGGGGAACTATCCCCAAGACAACTGGACATGGTAGATGAATTACCTTCGGAAACAGGGGTCTACTACATGCACAATAAGGATGGTGATATTATTTTGTTGGGAAAAAGTAGCAACATTAAAAAAAGGGTCAATCAGCATTTTACCAACAATAGCCCAAAGGCCAGAAGAATTCAGAAAGAAACCAAAAGGGTCTCTTATGAAAAAACGGGTAATGAATTGGCTGCCTTATTAAAAGAGAATGCGGAATTATTGAGGAACAGACCTAAGTACAATACCCACTATAAGAAAAGACTGTTTTCCCATGCAATTTACCAATCCAAGAACCTGAACGGCTATATTACATTGACCGCAGAGGCAATAAATCCTAAAAAAAGGGCAGTAACAACCTTTAACAGCCTACAGGGCGCAGAGAATTTTTTGCACAGCATAAGGGAAGAATTTCAATTATGCAATAAAATAAATGGACTATCACAGGCAAAACTGCATTGTTCCCATTATGAGGACAATAGCTGCCTTGGCGGATGTATAAATCAAGAGTCTGTAGAAGACTATAATGGAAGGGTAATCCAAGCCATTGACAAGTACAGTTTGTCCAACAAGAGCATTCTTATCATGGATAAAGGAAGGGAAATTGGGGAGCGCTGTGGAATTGAGATCAAAGATGGTGTTTTTAAAGGTTTTGGCTATTTTAATTTAAACCATCAAATCAATAATATTCATATCTTGGAATCCATAATAACCCCTATGGAAGGAAATGAGAACACGACCCACATCATTTCATCCTATCTCAGAAAAAAAAAAGGTGTTGAAAATCATAGAACTAAAATAGTAGACTTTGAAAATTAAGAAAGGTTGGAAACAAAAGATCCATGAAGTAATCTACGGGACCCATACCCCTGCAGGAAGACTTTTTGATATCATACTACTTGCGGTAATCGTCTATAGTGTCATCATTGTCATGTTGGAGAGCATTCCTTCGTTTGATGAAAAGCACCATAAATTTCTCAACTATTCCGAATGGGTGGTGACCATTTTATTTTCTATAGAATACATTTTGAGGATAATTTCCATCAACCGACCTAAAAAATATATATTTAGCTTTTTTGGAATAGTCGATTTTTTATCCACTATTCCAAAATACCTTTCCCTATTCTTTGTAGGTTCCCAATATCTAACTGCGTTTAGAATTTTAAGACTATTAAGGGTATTCCGAATATTAAAACTAGTACGTTTTGTAGGGGAGTCGAACAATCTAGTGAGATCCATCCATGCCAGTAGAACCAAAATATTTGTTTTTGTTTTCTTTATCATCATTATATCGGTTTTATTGGGAACGGTGATGTACATTGTTGAAGGCCCTACCCATGGATTCACCAGTAT
>TARA_R100001369_G_scaffold72185_1_pt1 | contig 10546 bp, 10 predicted proteins | sample TARA_R100001369 | Tara Oceans TARA_R100001369 (sample SAMEA2621528) | marine metagenome | biome: marine biome (ENVO:00000447); feature: surface water layer (ENVO:00002042); material: "saline water (ENVO:00002010), including plankton (ENVO:xxxxxxxx)" | depth 5 m | reverse complement strand
CCGGATGTGACGGTTTTCCAATTTTGGGCTTGGATGTATGGGAGCATGCCTATTACCTAAATTATCAGAATAGAAGACCAGACTACATCAACGCATTTTTCAATGTAGTTAATTGGGACAAGGTAGCCGCTTCCTACAAAGCCAATAAATAAGGCTTACCATTAACCGGGAATTTGAAAATTATTGGTCAATAAGCGAAGGCTCCAATTGGCCAACAGAATAATTTTCTGAAGATTTTTCATGGCATTCCTAGGAATAAATTAAAGTCCGCTCGTCAAAAATTTGACGAGCGGACTTTTTTGTATGCTAAAAATAGAAAAGGGTGGAGAAGCCTCCACCCTTTTCGTCCCAAATCTTACCATAAACTTAACCTACTTATGCTATGGCGATACTAAAATACTGGTATTGTGAGAAATAACAAAAATAATTATGACCTTTTAACCATAATTTTTTTCGATGATGATCAACAATTATCGTTAAAAGTGACTAAATATTAGTTAAAATACTGATTTTCAGCAATAAAAAAGGCGAAGCTAAGCTCCGCCTTTTTTCCCCAAATCTTACCATGAACTTAACCTACTTATGCTATGGTCCTCCAAAAGTAAACCAAAAGCCGTGGCGTAAAAAAGGTTTTAGACAAACGCCTCAATTATAGGTCAAAATACTTTTGGGAAAGTATTTTGGACAGAAAGTTCTTGGATAAATAAGATATACCTATGTAGATGATCTGTCTAGTTCAAGAATATGGGCCACCCTTTCCTGCAATACAGGTACCACTTTCTGTCCGAACCAAGGATTTTTAGGTTGCCAAAATCTGTTCCTAGGAGAAGGATGGGGCAAAGGAAAATATTTCGGTAAATATTCCTGATAGCTTTTCACGGTTTCTGTCAGGGTAGCTTTAGCGGTATTTCCAAGGTAATATTTTTGGGAATAGGTGCCAATGAGAATAATTAGTTCCAAGCTCGGCATACTTGGCAGTAAGGCGTTGTGCCATAAAGGGGCACATTCCGGTCTAGGTGGCAAGTCGCCACCTTTGCCCCTTCCTGGATAGCAAAAGCCCATAGGCATTAGTGCTATTTTACTTTCATCATAAAACACGGAATCCAAAATATTGAGCCAACTTCTCAACTGTTTACCACTTGGGTCATCCCAAGGAATTCCAGTTTGGTGCACCTTGGTCCCCGGTGCCTGACCTATAATAACAATCCTGGCATTGGGATGTGCTGCAACCACGGGTCTTGGACCCAAGGGTAACTGGGACTTACATACCTGGCAACTTCTTATTTCCGATAATAATCGTTCCATTATTTTTTACCTGCCACCACAATAACGATCTCTCCTTTTGGAGGGTTGTCTGTATAATGTTGCAAGACCTCCTTTACAGTACCCCTTATAGTCTCCTCATACATTTTTGACAGCTCCCTAGAAATAGAAACCAATCTTTCCGCACCAAAATAGGCTTCAAAATGTGATAAGGTCTTGACCAATTTATGTGGCGATTCGTAAAAAATAATCGTCCTAGGCTCTTCGGCCAATAAGGTCAATCTGGTCTGTCTGCCCTTTTTTACGGGCAAGAAACCCTCAAAAACAAATTTATCATTAGGCAAACCGCTATTTACCAAGGCAGGTACAAATGCGGTAGCCCCTGGCAGGCAGTCCACTTCTATACTATTTTCTACACAGGCACGGGTAAGCAAAAAACCAGGATCCGAAATGGCAGGGGTTCCCGCGTCGGATATCAATGCCACATTCTCCCCGGATTGCAAACGCCTCACGATCCCTTCCACCGTCTTATGCTCATTATGCATATGGTGACTTTGCATGGGGGTGTCTATGTTGTAATGGTGCAATAATTTTCCACTGGTACGGGTATCTTCGGCCAAAATAAGGTCCACTTCCTTTAGCACCCTTATGGCGCGCAATGTAATATCCTCTAAGTTACCTATAGGTGTAGGTACTATATATAATTTCCCCATCAATTTTATTAAACACCGGCCTTTCTTACAGTTGCAGGTGGAAAGCGACAAAATTAACAAAAATCAAGAAGAATAATTTTCATTGTTGTCCCTTAAAAAAATCCTTATGCAAATTTGCGGGCAATTACGTTCATAAATCTTTGTTCGTAATCCTCTTTTCCCTCCCAATTATTATAATCCGGTTTCACCATGTTCGTAATAAACGAAATTGATCTTTCTTCACTATCTATGGTACTCAACTGGGACAACACCCTGTTGTAATCTTCCATATTGTTATTGAAGAGATGCTTTACAAATGCCAAGCGATCGTTCAAGTCCACTTTCAGCACCTTTTTAGGACCATTTTCAACAGATTGGGCAGTACTTGGCGTTTTCACGGTTTTCACCTCCTTGGGCATAAATAAGTCCTTATCGTTTTTGATCAAATCCGGTTTGTTGGTAAACTGCGATAAAACCTCGTCGATGGTGGTGGCTCCAGGCATTTCGGACACCATATCCTTAATGGTATCTATCCCTGGTATGATTATATCCTCTTCGTGCGGGTTACTTTCAGGTACCGAAGAATTTGCACTTAATACGGAGTTGGCCATAGATTCAAATTTTGCCGCTATGGCATTCTTGGAAACATCTATCTCCACCTCATTTAATTTTTCCTCAATATATTTAAGAACTGCCAACTTTTCATATAATTCCCTAGCAGTTTCATATAAGGCCGAGTAATCGTTTAAATTTCTCGAGGTTATTATTTCAGTTGATAATTTTCTCAATTCCTCTTTTAGTCTCTTTTTCATCTGAATATATTTTAAAATTAGTAGGGGCTCAATTGGAGCACCAATATAGCAATTCCTTTCAGGCAATTAATGGGTGGTTAAAGAACAAGTAATCTAGATTACCAACTTTTACCAACATTAATACCAGAAGGATTATTTTTTTAATAATTTTATGCCTCCTAATAAAAAACGGAAAACAAATTACTTTCGTCTAAAATTACAAAATGTTTCTCGAAAATACTGTTAACCCTAAAGAACAATTCGGTTGGATCGAAGTAATCTGCGGTTCCATGTTCTCTGGCAAGACCGAGGAACTGATCCGAAGGTTGAAAAGAGCCAAATTTGCCAAGCAAAAAGTAGAAATTTTTAAGCCTATGGTAGATAAGAGATACCATGAGGAAATGGTAGTTTCACACGATGCCAACGAAATTAGATCTACTCCGGTCCCGGCAGCTGCAAATATTCGGCTTTTGGCCGATGACTGTGACGTGGTAGGAATTGATGAGGCCCAATTCTTCGATGACGAAATTGTTACCGTATGCAATGATTTGGCCAACAAGGGTATCCGGGTGGTAGTGGCTGGATTGGACATGGATTTTAAGGGCAACCCGTTTGGACCAATGCCCGCGTTGATGGCCACGGCCGAATATGTCACAAAAGTTCATGCCGTTTGTACTCGAACCGGCAATCTTGCCAATTATAGTTTTAGAAAGGCCAATAACAACAAATTGGTTTTTTTGGGAGAAACAGAAGAATATGAACCTCTTAGTAGAGCAGCGTACTACAAAGCTATGTTAAAAGAAAAAGTAAACGCCATAGAAGTTACATCCGAGGAAGTATTACCTCCTCAAAAAAAATCGAATGACTAAGGTCGGAGAAACCGTTCTGGAAATAGACCTTAGGGCCCTGGAACACAATTTTCATTATTTAAGATCCAAGATAGATCCGAAAACCAAATTTCTAGGAGTGGTCAAGGCTTTCGCTTATGGCAGTGATTCCATTGCCATAGCAAAAAAACTGGAATCCCTTGGTGCGGATTATTTGGCTGTGGCTTATACTGCAGAAGGTGTAGCCTTAAGGGATGCCGGAATTGAAATGCCTATCCTGGTGTTGCATCCGCAAGAGGTAAGTTTTGCCACCTTAATAGCAAAATGCCTAGAGCCCAGTCTATATTCGCGCACAATTTTCTCTTCCTTTTTAAAAATGGCCAGAGACCTGGACCAATTGAATTACCCTATACATTTAAAATTTAATACCGGTCTTAACAGATTGGGCTTTGGGGAAAAGGATATAGATTTTATTATATCATCGCTGGAAGGAGCGGAGCAAGTAAAAATAAGTTCCCTATTCTCCCATTTAGCCGCTTCCGAGGACTTGAACGAAAAGGAGTTTACAATTTCCCAGATTAGGCAATTCGACAAAATTAGTTCGGCAATAATCCCCAAATTGAAGTACAGGCCCAAAAGGCATATGTTGAATACCTCTGGAATAATTAATTACCCAGAAGCCCAGTACGACATGGTAAGAAGCGGTATAGGTCTTTATGGCTATGGAAACGAGGCTGCCGAAGATGAACGTTTAATTCCTGTCGCCACCCTTAAAACCATAATTTCACAGATCCATAAGATAGGTGCCAATGAAAGTGTAGGTTACAATAGGGCGTTCGTTTCCAAAACTCCCAAAGTAACGGCAACACTACCCTTGGGCCATGCGGACGGAATTGGCAGACAATATGGAAACCGTAAAGGTGAGGTATCCATACACGGAAAATTGGCACCGATTATTGGCAATGTTTGCATGGACATGATCATGGTGGATATCACCGGGATTGATTGTAAGGAAGGCGACGAGGTCATAGTTTTTGGCCAGAAACACAGTGCAGAAGCCTTAGCGTCATCTGCCAATACCATAACTTATGAACTGCTTACCGGAATTTCGCAACGGGTGAAACGGATTTATAAAGATTGAGGTTTAGAAAATAGATTTTTCCCAAATGTTTAAAACCCAATTTTATAAGATATGTTCAATGTCGCAAACATTTTTATTTTAACATTTTGTTAAGAGGTCAATTTAATTTAAATTGCAGCTAGTATTAATCAAATAAAACACTAATTATGTTAAAGGAATTTAAGGATTTTATTATGACTGGCAATGTCATTGATTTGGCCGTTGCTGTACTGCTAGCGGGAGCTGCAGGCTTGGTTGTCAGTGGATTTGTCAACGATATCATGATGCCAGTCGTGGGATATTTTACCGGAGGAGTAGATTTCTCCGATATGCAAATTGTGCTATCAGAGGCAATTGTTGCTGCCGACGGAACGGTTGAAAAACCTGCCAGTGCTATCCGTTATGGGGCGTGGATAAATTCTATCATTAACTTAATTATTGTTGGATTTGTATTATTTATTATAGTTAAGGCCTACAATAAAACTAAAAAACCAAAGGAGGAAGCTCCTGCGGCACCTAAAGGCCCAAGTCAAGAAGAGCTTTTGACCCAGATCAGGGATTTACTAAAAAAATAATTTTTTTAAAACATGACGTACTTTGGCTTATAATCAAAGTACAACCGCTACACTACCAACTAACCAACAAAAACCGTCAATTGGGATTCGCTATCCAAGTTGACGGTTCTTTTATATAATAAAGTTATATTTACAACAATTTGTTATATTTTTAATATATTCTATTTTATGTATTGTTTAATATCCTATAATCAGTACATTTGCCAACTGAAATTTTAATTTAATCGTAATGAAAGTAGCTGTAGTTGGTGCAACAGGAATGGTAGGGGAGGTAATGCTAAAAGTATTGGCAGAACGTAACTTTCCAGTAACGGAATTATTGGTAGTGGCCTCTGAAAGATCTGTAGGCAAAAAGTTAAGCTTCCAAGGCAAGGAGTACACCTTAATTGGGTTGGAAACTGCGGTTGCCGCCAAACCGGACGTTGCCATTTTTTCAGCAGGAGGCGATACTTCCTTGGAATGGGCGCCAAAATTTGCCGCTGTTGGTACCACGGTAATAGACAATTCTTCAGCTTGGCGTATGGATCCCACTAAAAAATTAGTGGTTCCCGAAATAAACGCATCGGAGTTGACAAAAGAGGATAAGATTATAGCCAACCCAAACTGTTCCACAATACAGATGGTATTGGCACTTTCTTCCCTTCACAAAAAATACAAAATGAAAAGGGTCGTTGTTTCTACCTACCAATCGGTTTCAGGAACAGGCGTAAAAGCGGTTCAGCAATTGGAAAATGAAATTGCAGGAATAAAGGGAGAAATGGCATATCCTTATCCTATCGGGAAAAATGCATTGCCACATTGCGACGTATTCCTGGAGAATGGATATACCAAGGAAGAAATGAAGTTGGCCAAAGAGCCTCAAAAGATATTCAATGACAATTCATTCTCCGTTACTGCAACAGCAGTGCGAATTCCAACCTCAGGAGGGCACTCGGAGTCCGTTAATGTGGAATTTGAAAATGATTTTGAACTTTCTGAAGTTAGAAGGTTGTTGAGTGAAACTCCAGGAATCGTTGTTCAGGACAATACCGACACCAATACCTATCCAATGCCCATTTATGCACATGGCAAGGATGATGTTTTTGTAGGACGTATTAGAAGGGACGAAACCCAACCCAATACCCTGAACATGTGGATCGTTGCGGATAACCTAAGAAAAGGAGCAGCAACGAACGCCGTACAGATTGCAGAATATTTGGTTGAAAACCAACTGGTGTAGTAGAATTACTGTAAAAACAGCCTTCAGTCCCAAAAGGAATTAAGGAGAGAAGGAAAAGATGTTAAAACCTTTGTAACCACCATTTACAAAGGTTTTTTTTATGCTATTTTTGGCTTAAGAACATCGATAAATGAAGCGATTAATATTGATCCCACTTACGGCAATACTAATGTTAGCCTGTGAGACCAACCAAAAAAAAGACACCATCATTTTGAAATATCCAAACACAAAAAAAGTTGATTCCGTAGACAACTATTTCGGAATAAAAATACACGACCCATTCCGTTGGCTGGAAGATGACCGAAGCCCCGAGACCGAAAATTGGGTAAAGCAACAAAATGAGACCACATTTAATTATTTGGACAAAATTCCATTTCGCAAAGAGCTAAAAAAACGTTTGGAACAATTATGGAATTTTGAAAAGTTGGGTTCTCCGTTCAAAGAAGGCGATTACATCTATTTTTTTAAGAACGATGGCTTACAAAATCAGAACGTATTGTACCGTAAAAAAGGTGATGATGGGCAGGCAGAAGTATTTCTGGACCCCAATTCCTTTTCAGCAGATGCTACCACTTCATTGGCCGGAATAAATTTTTCCAAGGATGGTTCCATAGCCGCCTATTCCATTTCCGAAGGTGGAAGTGATTGGCGAAAAGTAATCGTTATCAACGCAGAAAATAAGTCGATTGTTGAAGATACTCTGGTAGACATTAAATTTAGTGGAGTTTCCTGGAAGGGAAACGAAGGCTTCTATTACTCCAGTTATGACAAACCTGAAGGAAGCGAGCTATCTGCCAAAACCGATCAACATAAGCTTTATTATCACAAACTGGGAACTCCCCAAAAGAGCGATGAGGTGGTTTTTGGGGGAATTCCAGAGGAAAAGCATAGATATGTCGGGGGTTATGTAACCGAGGACGACAGGTATCTCATAATTTCGGCCGCTGTCTCCACCTCTGGGAACAAATTATTCATAAAGGACTTGACCCAACCGGATAGCGGACTGATTACCATTTTGGATACTACGGACAGCGATAGCCAAATCATAGACAATGTAGGATCCCGACTTTTTATTTTAACCAACAGAAATGCACCCAATAAGAAAGTCGTTACCGTGGGGGCAGAAAATCCTGCACCTGAACATTGGACAGATCTAATTCCGGAAACACAAAATGTTCTATCTGTTGGCACCGGTGGAGGTTATTTCTTTGCAGAGTATATGGTAGACGCCATTTCCAAAGTGTATCAATATGACAACCAAGGCCAAATGATACGCGAAATATCACTTCCAGGACTCGGAAGTGCCGGTGGCTTCGGTGGCAAAAAGAAGGAAACAGAACTTTATTTCACTTTTACCAATTACAATAGCCCGGAATCTATTTATAAATTGGATATTAAAACAGGAGACTATTCCATTTATTGGAAACCTGAAATAGATTTCAACCCAAACGATTACGTGTCCACACAAATCTTTTATCCTTCCAAGGACGGCACTAAAGTACCAATGATAATCACCCATAAAAAAGGATTGCCGCTAAATGGCCAAAATCCAACCATTTTATATGGCTATGGGGGTTTTAACATAAGCCTTACCCCGACTTTTAGTGTTATTAATGCTGTATGGATGGAGCAAGGTGGCATCCTTGCGGTGCCCAACCTTAGAGGAGGTGGGGAATATGGTAAACAATGGCATGATGCCGGGATTAAAACCAAAAAACAAAACGTCTTTGACGATTTTATCGCTGCCGCCGAATACTTAATAGCCGAGAATTATACCTCATCGGAGTATTTGGCCATTAAAGGAGGTTCCAACGGTGGACTACTGGTGGGAGCTACCATGACCCAAAGACCGGAATTAATGAAGGTGGCCTTGCCTGCCGTAGGGGTTTTGGATATGTTGCGGTATCATACATTTACCGCCGGTGCTGGCTGGGCCTATGATTACGGAACAGCTGAAGACAATTTGGAGATGTTCAATTATCTAAAAGGCTATTCCCCTGTACACAACGTTAGGAAAGGCGTAGAATATCCAGCCACCTTGATTACCACAGGCGATCATGACGACAGGGTGGTACCGGCGCACAGTTTTAAATTCGCTGCGGAATTGCAGGATAAACAGACGGGGACCAACCCTACCTTAATACGAATAGAAGTAAATGCCGGCCATGGTGCAGGAACTCCCGTGAGCAAGACCATTGACCAAAATGTGGATATTTTCGGATTTACCTTGTTCAATATGGGCTTTAGTGAGCTCCCTAACAAGGGAGTTTTAAAAGATTTTGAGGATTAGTTTAAAAAAAAATCGATAATTTTGTTTCAGAGTCCGTTTCTTTTAGAAATGGACTTTTTTTATCCCCTCTAGTTACATATATAGTTTTAGCCCATGTTACAAGTAAATTCCCTTTCGTTCGCTTATGATAAAAAGCCGGTACTTACCAATATCAACTTTAAGGTAGACCAAGGAGAGCATGTTTCCATTGTTGGAGAAAGCGGTTGTGGCAAAAGCACCCTGCTCAAAATTATTTATGGTCTATTACAGCCACTTGAAGGCGATATATTTTGGGGTGAAAAACAGGTATTGGGCCCAGATTTTAATCTGGTACCTGGAGAGTCCTACATGAAATACCTTTCCCAGGATTTTGATTTAATGCCCTTCACCACTGTAGCCGAAAACGTTAGTCAGTTTCTATCTGTTTTTTATCCAGAGGAATTAAAGGCCAGAACAACGGAATTGTTGGAAATGATAGATATGGTGTCCTTTGCCAAGGTAAAGGTTAAGAATCTGAGTGGGGGACAACAACAGCGGGTAGCCTTAGCCAGGGTTCTGGCACAAAAACCGGAATTGCTTTTATTGGATGAACCCTTTGGACATATAGACAATTTTAGAAAGAATCAACTTAGAAGAAATCTCTTCGACTATTTAAAAAAAGAGGGTATTAGCTGTATCACTGCCACCCATGACCATCAAGATATTTTACCCTATGCCAATAGGATCATTGTCCTTAAGGATCAGACCACAATGGCCAATGCCAACACCAGAGACCTATATAACAACCCAAAAAATATATATACCGCTACCCTATTTGGTGAAGCCAACCTAATACCCATAAATATTATAAAATCTTATGGGGATTTGGAAAGGGAAATTATTGTTTATGCCCATGAATTTAGGGTTTCGAACAAAAAAGGAATACCGGTAACGGTAGAAAAATGCTATTTTATGGGCAGTCATTTTTTGGTTGAAGCCATGTCTGGGGAAAAAAGAATACGCTTCAATTCCGAGGAAGCGCTAACCCCTGGCAAAAAAGCATTCCTAAATATTGCCTTGGAAACCATAAGCCAACGTTTAAAACCATAATAAAATATTGAATAGGGAAGGCATCATACAGGAGCTAAAATTTAAAGCGGTGAGGAGCAGTGGTGCCGGGGGTCAGCATGTAAACAAGGTGTCCTCCAAAGTTGAATTGACCTTTGATCTTGAAAACTCCATGGCCTTGACCGATATTGAAAAAAACCGACTTCTCAGGAAACTATCGACCAAGCTAAGCAAGGAAAACATACTTATAATGCAATGTGAGGAAACCAGGAGTCAACACAAAAACAAAGAACTGGTCATTAAAAAATTCCTTGATACCCTCGAAGCCAGTTTAACGGTCCCAAAAAGAAGAAGAAAGACCAAACCTAGCAGGTCGGCCATTGAAAAGCGGTTAAAGAGCAAAAAAAAGGCTGCACTCAAAAAATTAAACAGGGGCAAGCCCAGGTTGGAGTAATCCGCCCGTAAAGACCTTACTTCCCTTCCCCAAAAACGGCAACCGCACGAACAGGAGATCCGGTACCTCCACGGATTTTCAAAGGCAATGCAATAAATCTAAAGCGTCCCCGACCAATTAAGAGCTGTAAATTGATCATATTTTCATAGTGGGTAAAGCCCATCTCCCCACAAACATGATGTACTTCCCTATTGGATTTCCCAGGAATTCCTGGAGACATCATTTCAACCCCAAAAGCGGAAATTCCCTGTTCTCCCAGCCAAAGTGCCGAAGCAGCGCTAAGCCCCGG
>TARA_R100001369_G_scaffold58070_2_pt1 | contig 10574 bp, 8 predicted proteins | sample TARA_R100001369 | Tara Oceans TARA_R100001369 (sample SAMEA2621528) | marine metagenome | biome: marine biome (ENVO:00000447); feature: surface water layer (ENVO:00002042); material: "saline water (ENVO:00002010), including plankton (ENVO:xxxxxxxx)" | depth 5 m | reverse complement strand
CAAATAATCGCTATATGTAAGAGCAACAAATGATATCTTAGCATTGTACCTATATTTACATCACTTATTTTATGGCATCCAATGCCCCGTTTACATAGCCTACACATTCCGCAAGGCCGGCAAAAACATCCTCGGTATCCTTTTCAAATTCCATGGCCATTACACCGGTATAGTTAATCGATTTCAAGGCTTTGAGAACCGCTGGGATATCCAGGACCCCTCTGCCAAACTCGACCGACGCTCCATCGGCTTCCGACTTGTCCACATCCTTAAGGTGGAGATCATAAAGGCGATCTGCATATTTCTTAATGTTTTTCACGGGATCCAATCCCAATCTTTGTACATGACCAATATCTATACAAAGTCCAATGCGGGTGTCGAGCCCTTTAATTTTATCATAAACCACTTCGGGCGTCGGATATACCTCATCTCCTGGGCCAGGGTTATGAATGGCCAACTTAATATTGGTCTCCTTTACCTTCTTTTCGACCAAAGGCAATAGGTCGTGATTGGGCACCCCTATGATCACCTTCATTTTGGCCGCTTTGGCATACCTAAAGGCATTTTCCACTTCTTGGGCCGTTTTCATATAAATGACCCCTCCACCATAAAGACCTATTCCCGCCTTCTCAAATTTTGCTGTTATTTCTTGAATCTCTTCGTCACTACTATCCAAAGGCATGTGCATACTCTTGAGCGCAATCTGCTTTAGGTTTAATCGGTTGGCCATTGCCAATGTCTCGTCCACACTAAATTTTCGAGTGGAATAGGATGCCAATCCCAGTGTAAGGCTTCTTGCTTCCGTGCCAAGATTACTTGCCCCTAAAATATCCTTAAACGGACTTGCGGTCAGAACCGAACTTGTGGCCATTAAGCCACCAAGGCCTAGGGTTTTTAAAAATGAATTTCTTGAGTATTGCATTGGATGTGGTTTTAAAGAATGTGGTTTTTAGTACTTGCCCTAATATTACCGTAAGATATAAAATCTTTAGCGTATTTAAAGGTAGAAGAAAAGAAGTACAAACACATAAGAAATACTTACGAGCATTCCCAGTGTTCCATCAGTTAATCTCACTGTGGATTACTGTTTAAAGTAATATCTGGCGCTGAAGTATTACTCCGGTAATTCTCTTTAAAAATCTCAAATATCATATTCTCCATATCTTCCGGATCGTTCCTTTGCCCATTCCAAATAAATTGATTTTTCAACAGCAATCTTTTGGAGCTTTCATTTTGATAATTGGTAAAAGCCTCAATTTTATCCAAATGCAATGTATTGAACCCAAAATCGAGCACAGCTTTCATTGCCTCGTTCATGATGCCTTGGCCTTGAAATTCCGGACTTAGGTCGTATCCCATTTCCACCGTTTTATAATCTTGGGAAAAATTCCAAAGACAGATATTTCCAATCATTGTAGGACTACTTTTTGTAGAAATACACCATTGGTACAACTGTCCCTTGTTTATATCGTTGATGGTCTTGGTTATAAAGGCAAGTGCCTTTTCTTTGGTTTCTGCGCTCTTCCTTTTTACCAACTTGTTTACCTCCTTATCTGAACGCAGGTAACGAATCATAGGCCAATCAGCATCCACCAACCACCGCAAATGGAGTCGGTCAGTTTCCAATTCCTGAAAATTAACATTTGAGTTCATTTCTTAAATATACGATCAACCGTTCAAATTTGGACGGCGTTCTCATTTGAAAATTTATAGATATGACAGCCTACATTAAAAGCCCTATTTTTTTCCCTATGGTACATTCAGAAATTAAATAGGGCTTCTTCTCTTATTTATGGAAGCACTGGGCTTAGTCTTGCTTTAAAATTGGCATTATTAATACGATGTTTAGACTTAATAGTTTAAGGTAGCACCAAATCCTAATCCCATATCACTATCATAATGGGTAGAAATCCCTAGATTACGGGTTACTATATACTTAAGGCCCGTCATATATTCCTTATCCGTATTTAGCATAAAAGCCCATCGTATTCTAGGACTAATTGGAATGTCTTCGCGCATCAATTGAAATCGTACATTCCCATCCGAGAAGACCTCTCCTTGTAAGGTTACCAACAGAGGTAGGGTATATTCGGCACCAAGACTTAACACGGCCCTAGAATCTTTGGTATTTCCTTGACCAAAAATGTTCTTCTCAACAATTCCGTCTGTTTTTCGATAACGCCAATCGAACCCAACAAAAGGCATAAACCATTGGTTCTTTCCTATGTATCTACCAATATGCGTTTCACTTTCATAGCCATGGTCATCATGATAGCCCAAACGCCATTCCGTCCCGAAACTCCAACGGGTATTTTGCAACATGGCCTTACCATCATTGCCATTGGATGCGAAATCGTTTTCTGCCATAAAATGGAGTTGGTTACTTTCCTTTTGCAACTTTTTGTAGGCCCATGCCTTATTGGGCAGATATGGATTGGGTTCTTGCTCTTCATATGAAAAAACGCGATTCATTCCTGCCATCATATGATAAAGTATATGGCAGTGAAAAAACCAATCGCCTTCGGCATTTGCCAGAAACTCTATGGTGTCCGTTTCCATAGGCATAATATCCAGGACGTTCTTTAAGGGTGCATATTCTTCCTGCCCGTTCAGTACTCTAAAATCATGCCCGTGCAAGTGCATGGGGTGTCTCATCATGGATCCATTGTAAAGGGTTATCCTTACATTTTCGCCTTTTCTTATCAGGATTTTATCCGATTCCGAAAGCACTTTATTGTCCATGCTCCAAACATAGCGGTTCATATTGCCGGTAAGTTCAAAACGCAATTCCCTTACCGGGGCATCTTTGGGCAAGGTGGTAGGATGTGGTGCTTTTAACATGCCATAATTTAGGGTAACCAATTCTGCATTGCCTTTCATGGTATGATGTGCATGGTCGGTTTGGTTGTCCATTTCCATGTCACCACTACCAGTAACTTCCGGATACATCACCGTGTTCATATCCATTTTTTGAAAGGACATATCCATACCCATATCATCCATGGAACCGTCCATATTCATCATCCCGTTCATCATTTTCATTCCCTCAAAATACTTGAGTTTTGGCATTCTACTTTTCAATTGAATAGTACCATTTCCCAAATATAATGAGGTCGATTTGGTGCGGTCCTCAGGGGTGGCCAAAAATTCATAGGCAGTATCCTCCTGAGGAATATTAACTACCACGTCATATGTCTCAGAAACGCCAATAATTAAGCGGTCAACCTCTACAGGTTCCACATCATTTCCATCATTGGCTACAACAGTCATTTTGCCCCCGGCATAAGAGAGCCAAAAATAGGACGATGCCCCACCATTCGCTATACGTAACCGTACTTTGTCCCCTGCTTTAAATTGGGAAAGTTGGCTTTCATTCTTACCATTGATAAGAAATTTATCGTAATACACATCACTAACGTCCATGGCCAGCATACGTTTCCATTCATTTTCCAGTTTAGTTTTAAAATGCCCTGCTTTTATTGCCTCGGAATAACTCTGAACAGTACCTTTTTTAATGCCACCCCAATCATTGGCATTGTGCAACATTCTATGCACATTTTCAGGTTTAATATCGGTCCATTCGCTCAAAATTACAGGCACAGTTGGTAAATCATCAATTCCCTCTCTAAAGGTTGGATCCGTTTTCCTTTTCTTCAAGATCAGGGATCCATACATTCCTATTTGCTCCTGCAATCCACTATGACTATGGTACCAATGTGTTCCATTTTGAATAATAGGAAAACGATAGGTATGGGTACTATTTGGAGCAATGGGCATTTGGGTCAAAAATGGAACCCCATCTTCCTTATTGGGCAGATATACCCCATGCCAATGTAAAGAGGTCCCTTCCTGTAGCTTGTTATGGACCACAATTTCGGCAATGTCCCCTTCAGTAAAGGTTAGGGTGGGCATAGGGATCTGCCCGTTAACGGCGATAGCTCTTTTGTCCTTGCCGGAAAAATTAACAATGGTGTCCGTCACTGTCAAGTCATATCTAACTACATTTTGGCCATAGCCAAAAAAGTTGGACAGTATTAGTATAAATACTGCCAAACAATACTTGTATTTGGTCATGCCTAAGTTATTTTATGGTTTCCACTGTTTTCCCACAACTCAACATTTGAGAGCCATAATATGGGTTTTTGATGACTTCCTCCAAACTAAGCCAACTAGCACCTTTACCTCCGTCGGCCATAGAGCAAAATTGATAATAAACCGGTGATTCTGATTTTGAAACCTTAATTACCTCAAACATATTTTTTGATAAAGACTTAAAATAAACCCGTTGTTTATCCGCGTCCTTAGTTGCCATGATATTTCCTATATCTTGCTTAAGATCTTTCAGCACCTTCATCCAAGCCATATGCACCTCCATTGGAAGCTTATCCATTTCCACTTCAGAAACTGATTTCAAAAGAATTTCAGCCTTTTCGGAAGCCAAGGAACCATCTGTGCTTACCAGGGCATCCTTAACGGAAAAATAGTTTTCAAAAATACTTGAAAGCGCATTTTTATCCTGAGTCATTGCACTATGATGCGAATGGTCTTTGGCCATTTGCATGTCGTGCGACTCCATATTATGGGCATCTTTTTTAGCTCGTTCATATTGGCAACATTCTGGCAAATTGGCATAGGTATCGTCCGGAGCAAAAAAGAGATCACTATCATAACCTGCCAATGCAATTCTCTTAAGAATTTCTCCTTTTGATGTGACCGAACTATCATAGGAAATGATTGCCATTTTCGTGTTCTTGTCCCAATCTACGGTGGCTTCCTTGTTTAAATTACCCGCCTTTTCAATGGTTTTCTCGCACATGGCGCAGTTTCCATAGATTTTTACAGATTCTGTCTTAAAGTTTTTTGTCTGGGCCTTGCCCGCTGCAAAGGATAACAATACGGAAATTGCCATCAATATATTTATTGAATTTTTCATCGTACTAATATTTTGTAAAAAGGAATTCATGAATCCCTTTTCGAATTATAAAAATTAATTATTCTAGGTTATTACATAGATTCTGACCGGAAATAATACGACAGACCTATGGCTATTACAAAAGAGTTAACCTATTTTGGGGCGTTGCCAGATGGGGAGATAAACTAATTTTGGAATTTGTTGGATATAAGCCCAATCATTTTCCAATTCAGTAGTGATATTTGAGAATTTCACTTCAAATCCGTTTAAATAAACGGGTGTATTTACTACAACCGGACAGTGGCACAAAATATGACTACAAGTTCCACTACAGCCCTCATCTTCCTTGTCCGATTCGGAGTCGCAACAAGACTTGTCTTCAGTATGACCGTCCATGCTACAAGAAGCTATATTTTCAGATTTGGCTTGCTCCTTAGAAGTCCCACAAGCCCGTACATTGCTGGTCGAAAGAAACAGCAAAAAAAGAAGTATTGATAATATGTGGGTTCTGTTGTTCATAATTTACAAAGACAAAATTACTTAATTATCTTATTAATTGCTCATATCTGCGCCAATATCCATTCGGCCCAGTTTAAATTAGGTTCGGTATTTAAGCAAAATTCGCGTTAGCAATAATTTAATCCTAAGTTAATTGGACTCTGTATAATTTTTAAAGTTATCAAGGATGGCCTGCCACCCTCCTCTTTGCATTTCAATGGAGTTCTCGGTTTCAGCATCAAAGTTTACCTTCACAGTTGTCTTATGATTTAGCTCGAAGAAAGTGACCTTTACCTGCCTCCCATCTGGCATAGTATAGCTAAACTGTTTGAAGGGATCCACCTCATCATAAACGGCCTCAAAATCGAAACCAAAACTACCGTCCTTGGCTTCCATTCGCGCCGAGTATTTTCCGCCAACCTGCATTTCATTGGATGCATATGGACAGTGCCAATCGTCCGAAGCAAAATTCCATTTTATTATGTGTTCAGGATTGGTATAGTAATCCCAAACCTTATCCACTCCTTCAGAAATGGTCGCTTGGACCATTATTTTCGTCTTTTCCATCTCCGTTTTATTTCGATTAATGTAATTATTACAAAAATGTTGGCCTTGGTATTACTTCCAAATAGTACCCTCCTTTAGGAAAATAATAGTCCCACAAGTCCTAAATGGCCATTGAAAACAGCAGGCTCAGCCTCAGCTTTATCATTATCTAAAGTTAGTTATTCGCACTTAATTATTATAAGAAAGTGAAGGTTATTCATAAAAATCTATAGAATATAACTAATTGGTATACACTGAAATAGTCAAAAAAATCATTGTAGTGAGGACCAATAATATCAATAAAGGCATTACAAACCTCATCCACTTATTAAACCCAATTTTCACTATGGCCAAAGCTGCCAAAATTAAACCCGTGGGATTGATCAAATAAAACAAGCCCATACCGTATAAATAGGTATCCACAATTATTTCCCTACCTATATTTACGGTATCTGCCAAAGGAGAAAAAATAGGCATGGTCAATACCGCCATACCGGAAGAAGAGGGCATAAAAAACGATAATCCTCCGTAAATAAAAAGCATTACGTTGGCAAATACACCTTTATTCATCCCTTCGGTGATGTTACTGGCATAAAACAAAATAGTATCGCTGATAAGTCCGTCCTCCATCAGTATGGTCACCCCCCTCGCAATGCCCACAATAAATGCAACACTGAGCAAATCGGCAGCTCCCTTGGCAAAGGCTTCCACAAAGTCGCTTTCCTTAATTCCTGCTATAAAGCCTATGATGATGGCACCGACCAAAAATGTTGCCGTCATTTCCACAAACCACCAATCCAAAAAGGAAACCCCAATGATCATAACAATGAAACTCAATGAAAACACAAGGGTAATAAGGCGTAATCTGTTCGTAAACTTTATATTTGTATCCATTTTCCCCAATCCGAAAAGCTTTTCTATGCTCTCTTTTTGTTCATAAATAAGGGATTTTGACGGATCGGCTTTTACCCTTCTGGCATACAAAAGGATATAAACAATGGTAATGGTGGTGCAAAGCAGCAGCATAATTATTCGACTATTGAGTCCTGTGGTCCAATTTATTCCTGCTGCGTCAGAGGCTATAATTGTAGCAAACGGATTTACCGTAGAACACATACTACCAATACCCGAACCCAAAAACACACAACTTAAGCCCACCATGGCATCATATTTGGCCGCTAGGAATACCGGGATTAAAATGGGATAGAACGCCATGGTTTCCTCTGCTAAGCCAAAGGTGGTTCCCCCAAGGGCAATTAGCGTTGTAACCACAATTATTAAAATGTATTCCCTCCTCGTCAGAACTTTGGCCATCCAGGCAATTCCGGCATCAAAGGCCCCAGTAAGGTTCATTATGCCTATTAGGCCACCAATGATAAGTATCAAAAAAATAATATCCGCCGCCGCAATAATTCCCTTAATGGGCGATTGTACCAAGGCTGCAAAACCCTGCGGTCTTGATTCCAATGGTTTATAGGTATTGGGAATTCCGATGGGCTTATAAATATCGCCGCTGGTAAATTTTTCAATGGGAATTTTTATATTTAACTCTTCCAAGGTTTCCTGTGTAGCCTTTAATTCTACGCGCTCTTCCAGGCTTATCTTAGTAAATGTATTGCTGCCGGCGTCATAGGCCAGGCTATCATATTTACCTGCGGGTATCAACCAGGTTAGCAAGGTTACAAAAACAGCTATGAGAATCAAAATGGTCTGGGCAGTTGGAAACTTAAGTTTTTTCATGCTTTGGTTAGGTGAATAATTGGCAAGTAGTTAAGTTAATCCATTTAAAATTAACACACGGTAAGAAGGGTTAATTTAGGATCCTACCTTCTGCAACATATAGAAATTTTCATTTAAGATCATCTCCTTTACCAATTCAATTTTATGATTATATGTTTTGGAGAGGCTAAAGTAATCCTGATGATCTATCAGGGAATAGTTCTCTATATTCCGATAATATTCATTGGGAACGGTTTGATATTCACTAGCGCTTGCCTTAGAAATACTATCTCCAAAAAAACTCATCAATTTTTTAAAAACCAATGATTCCTTAATTTCATCCTGAAACGATGCACTTCCTATTATATCTCCAGTATCCTGAACTAGATTGAACAATTGAAACAGACCATCCGTTTCCTCCCTGTCCAAAAAGAACAAAACCCCTTCAATAAGTATAAAGCACTTTTTTTTACCCTTAACAGAATTAATGGTTGCCAATAACCCTTCCTTATATTCCTTACTAAAATCAACCCCAACAAAATGTATATTTCGCTTGGGGAGTAAAGCTTCTTTTTGCCATTGTTCAATTTTCATTTTTTTGTATTCCACTATCTCAGGTTTATCAATTTCAATATGGGTTATATTTTGGTCCAGCAAAAACGGATACATACTAAAACCCGCTCCAAAATTGATCAAAACCTCGATTCTATTTTCGCTTACATGTTCATTTATTTTTTCCAAAAAATATCTATTCCTCAAACAATGTGTAAATGATTCCTCCGAGGATACCTTAGTAAGATATTCTTCGACCCATTTTTTAGTTTTCGGATTATTCCATAAATAAGCAAAATGGTCCCTACTTAATTTTACATCAGTAGCCCGGAAGGTGGAGGTCACAAATGCCGTTTCATGTATTTCTATATTGTTCCCTCCTAACATGGTTAATACATTTTTTTAGATTGGAAAGTATCTTTGGATAAAGGGTTACAACCTTTTTAGCCCTAAATTAAATAATCTTTTTCTTCAATAAACAAATTATATTGATCATAAGTGAATCATGTTTTCAATGATGCACAGGCCCCCTACCTGACAAATAGCCCGTTTGTTTAAGATTATAAATTTTACTGAAGTACCATAAGTTTTACTGATGAAGATTCCTTATCCATCAGAAAATATTATCGTAAATTTAGGGGTGAACTAATCTAAAACTTATTTAAACTGTATAAAATGGAAAATAAAACACATTCAAACCCATCATCAAACGGAAAAGTATGGGATGTTAATGAATCAAGTGCAAAATGCCCCTTCTTAAATGGCGAATTGCATCATGTAGCTGGAGGTGGTACTACCAACAGGGAATGGTGGCCCAATCAATTAAAATTGAATATACTGCGACAAAATTCGTCATTGGTGAATCCTATGGACCCCGATTTCAATTATGCTGAAGAATTTAAAAATCTGGATCTAGCAGCAGTAAAAAAAGACCTTTATGAATTAATGACTACTAGCCAGGATTGGTGGCCGGCAGATTATGGGCATTATGGACCTTTCTTTATACGTATGGCTTGGCACAGTGCCGGAACCTATCGTATACATGATGGCCGTGGAGGTGCAGGTTCGGGATCTCAACGCTTTGCGCCATTGAATAGTTGGCCAGATAATGCCAATCTTGATAAGGCTCGATTATTACTTTGGCCCATAAAAAAGAAGTACGGCAAAAAATTATCTTGGGCAGATCTTTTGATATTGGCAGGGAACTGCGCACACGAGTCTATGGGACTAAAAATGTTCGGTTTTGCCGGAGGCCGTGAGGATATTTGGGAATCTGAACAAGATGTGTATTGGGGTTCTGAAACCGAATGGATGGGCAACAAAGAACGCTATTCCGAAAAAGGGGAATTGGAGAGTCCACTTGGCGCCGCCCATATGGGATTGATCTATGTAAACCCTGAAGGACACAATGCCAACCCGGATCCAGTTGAATCTGCACACTATATACGTGAGACATTTGGACGTATGGCCATGAACGATTATGAAACTGTTGCGTTAATTGCAGGCGGACATACCTTTGGTAAGACCCATGGTGCTGCGGACCCTACCAAATACGTAGAGGCAGAACCAGCAGCTGCTGGCATTGAAGCCCAAGGCCTTGGATGGAAAAACAACTATGGGACCGGTAAGGGTGCGGACACCATTACCAGTGGTATAGAAGGTGCCTGGACCAATACCCCAACCAAATGGAGTCACACTTTCTTTAAAAATCTATTTGGTTACGAATGGGAATTGACCAAGAGTCCGGCTGGAGCACACCAATGGAAACCTAAAAACAATGCCGGTGCAGGAACAGTCCCAGATGCACACAATCCGGATGTAAAGCATGCCCCGTTTATGTTGACTACGGACCTTTCACTGCGTATGGATCCCGCTTATGAAAAAATATCAAGGCACTTTTTAGAAAATCCGGAAGAGTTTGCGGATGCCTATTCACGTGCCTGGTTTAAATTGGTACATCGTGATATGGGGCCGGTATCGCGTTATCTAGGACCAGAAGTACCCAAGGAGCAATTAATTTGGCAAGATCCCGTACCTGCTGTAGATCATGAGTTGATCAATGATAAGGATACTGCAGATCTAAAGGCCAAAATTTTGGCCTCTGGTCTTTCTATCGCGCAATTAGTCTCTACCGCCTGGGCTTCGGCTTCCACTTTTAGGGGTTCCGACAAACGAGGAGGTGCCAATGGAGCACGTATACGCCTGGCTCCTCAGAAAAATTGGAAAGTAAACAACCCCAAGCAATTGGCCCAAATTTTGGATAAATTAGAGGCCATCCAAAAAGAATTCAATGCCGCACAATCCGGAAATAAGAAGGTTTCTTTGGCCGATCTTATTGTTTTGGCAG
>TARA_R100001369_G_scaffold91335_1_pt1 | contig 10584 bp, 5 predicted proteins | sample TARA_R100001369 | Tara Oceans TARA_R100001369 (sample SAMEA2621528) | marine metagenome | biome: marine biome (ENVO:00000447); feature: surface water layer (ENVO:00002042); material: "saline water (ENVO:00002010), including plankton (ENVO:xxxxxxxx)" | depth 5 m | reverse complement strand
CAACAACCACTTACGGCCTGGGTGAAATTGTCCGAAGACGGCCTAATTACCATTTATAATCCGGCCGCCGAAATGGGTCAGGGATCCATGACCTCCTTACCACTAATATTTGCCGAAGAGATGGATGCCGACTGGTCTATGGTGAAGGTGGAGTTTTCACCCCAGGAATCGGAAATCTACGGTTCCCCGGGATGGGCTCCCGGAAGCAAACTAATGTTTACGGTAGGAAGCCGGACAACAAACAGCTACTACAATGTTATGCGAAAAGCAGGCGCCCAGGCCCGCTATGTTTTAATGAGCAGTGCCGCCAAACATTTGGAAGTACCCATAGAGGAACTAACAACATCCAATAGCCATGTACTCCACGGAAGAACCAATCAAAAAATAAATTACGGAGCCCTAATCCCTTTTTTGGAAATGCCGGAAACTCTGCCCGACTTTAGCGAAGCAGAATTAAAAAACCCCAAAGATTTTAAGCTGGTCGGGAAAGATATTCCCCGTACCGAGATCCCGGCCAAGGTAAATGGTAGTGCTATGTTTGCCATTGACATCCGCTTGCCGGAAATGGTTTACGGAGTCTTGGAAAGAGGTAACCTCCACGGTTCCAAACCCAAACTGACCAATGAAACCGAAATTCTGGCCATGGACGGTGTAGTAAGGATAATCCCTTTGGATTATGCCATTGGGGTCGTTGCCAAAACCCTAGAACAGGCGTTGAGCGCAAAAAAAAGCTTAAAAATAGATTGGAGCGAGTCCAAGGCAATCGGACACAATTCACAGGAAATTTATTCCACTTATGAAAAAATAGCCTCCCAAAAAGAAAAGGGCAAGGTGATCATTGAAATTGGGGACGTTGCCAAAGCCAAAAGAACGGCTGCCAAAACCTATGCGGTGGACTATAAAAACGACTATGTATACCATGCGCAAATGGAACCCCTTAATGCAGTGGTGCAGGTTGCGGAAGATGGTGGCAGTGCAGAAGTTTGGGTAGGTAGCCAGCAAGGTATGGACACCAAGTTGGGAGTACCCAAAATTCTCGGAATAGCCCCGGAAAATGTTAACGTAAACCTGCAATATTTGGGAGGTGGATTTGGCAGAAGAAGCATGAACGATTTTGTGGAGGAATGTGCCTATCTGGCAAAAGAAATGGCACCACTTCCCGTAAAACTAATATGGACCAGAGAGGACGATGTTACCTATGGTGCCTTTCGACCCCTTTCCTTACAGCGACTTACGGCCAGCACGGATTATAATGGGAACATCACGTCATTTTCGCACGCTGTGGTGGGAGACGGAGGCAATCTGGTGGCCAGTGCAGTGGCCAATGACCACTATGATATCCCCAACCAATTTGCGGAATGGAGGGAAGCCTCCAATGGCATCCGACTAAAACATTGGCGTGCCGTGGGTCATGGCCCCAACAAATTTGCCATTGAATGTATGCTGGATGAAATTGCACGGGACCAGGGCTTGGATCCCTTGGATCTTAGGAGAAAATTAATGGCCAAAGCCCCCAGGGCCTTGGCTACATTGGAAAAAGTCGCTGAACTATCCAATTGGAACACACCTTCCGTTAATGGTCGTGCCAAGGGTATGGCCTTTGTGGAACATGGATCATTGGGGACTGGTGTGTGCGAAATCTCGGTAGACCGCAGTACAGGAAATATCAAAGTACACCATTTTTGGATTGCCTTGGATGCAGGGGTAGTGGTACAACTGGACAACGTTAAGGCCCAAATGGAAGGCGGCATTATTATGGGCATGAGCAGTGTCCTCAAAGAACAAATTACCATAGTGAATGGCCGGGTGCAACAGTCCAATTATCATGATTATAATTTACTTAGGATGCAGGACGTCCCTGATAGTATTGAAACTGTAATCCTTGAATCGGCAGAAGTTCCCGAAGGGGTAGGAGAAACGGCAACACCCATGGTGGCTTGTGCCATAGCCAATGCCTTTTTAAGATTAACTGGAAAACCACTTCGCCATTTGCCCTTTTCCCCAGAGCGTGTGTTGCAGGCCTTGAACAGTTAAACCGTTCCAATAATAACATCTTAAAACCCCGAGTTTTTACAAAAGGGGTTTATTTATTTTGATCCCTAAATCAGAAATGTCCTTCAATAATCTGAAGGCTTTTTGTATTTTGGAGGGATGAAATTTAAGTTTGGCCTGTCCCTCATTTTTGTCCTTATTTACAATTGTTGTTTAGCAGGTTTGTCCCCTGAAAATGGCATTGCAAATTCCAATTACTTCTATTCCGCTACAGTTAAAAAACCAACCGACTCATTAGAACAACTAAAAAAACAAATTGGGGGTTTTGCTAAAAAGAAGGACTACCAAAACGCTATTGTCCATTCCAAAAAATTGCTCTTAAAGGCCAGGGTATTATCGGATAGCAGCCACATCACCAATGCCTATTGGAGGCTGGGATATTATTATAAAATATTGGATCAATTGGATTCCGCCTATTTCTACTTCGACAAAGCCTATGCCGTTAATCTAAAATTAAAGGATAGCATAGGTTCAGGAGACCGACTATTGGACATGGCCAATATCCAAAAAAGCTTGGGAGATTACAATGCCGGAATGGTCACTGCTACAGAAGGATTACAATATTTGGAAGGCACCAATGAATTGGAATCTGTCATTGGTTTGTACCAAAACATAGCCATATGCCAGAAGGAATTGGGACATCCTAAAGAAGCCCTGCGTTGGAGCGATAAAATTTTTAGCTTATTAAAAAAACAGCCCGCAGCGGATATCAGCACCGAAAATCTATACAACATAAAAACCACTAGGGCGAACATCCTGGCTGAACTAAAAGATTACCCTACCAGTTTTAAAATTTTAGACAGTATAGCCGCAAACGCCCAAGGCAACAATCCGTCGCAATTTGCACGTGCTATTTGCAATAAGGGTTATTATATGTGGTTAGAAAATAAGGACAACGCGCAAAGCGAATCCCTGCAGTTGGAAGCATTGAGAATACGGCAAGAATTGAATACGGCTCCCGGACTAATATCAAGCACTATCCATTTGGCAGAATATTATTTTGAAACCAATAAGCCCTTGGCATTGAATTATGCCCAAAAAGCCCTGACCAACTCGAAAAAAACCAATAATCCTGTCGCTATTTTGGAGTCTCTGGATTTACTGTTGCCGCTGAAAAAAACCTTGGGCCAGGATGTTTCCGAAGATGCCATATTTTATTCCCAAGTGCAGAATGCCCTTGAAAAAACTAAGCAAGCCGTTCGGGCTATCTATGCCGCAACAAAATATGATAATGATACCCTGGAAAAAAAGAACCTTATGCTCTTGGCCCAGGTTGCCATAAAGGACAAACAGAAAATTTTGGCCATATCTGCCGCAATTGTTTCATTGACCCTGATTGTCTTTGTAATCTTTTATAAAAATCAGCAAAAAAAGAAGGAACAGCTGGAAATGGCTTATAAGACCGAGTTGCGCCTTTCCAAGAAATTACATGACGAACTCGGCAACGACATTTTTTACCTAATGACGCAGGTTCAAAAAGACCCTCAGGAAATAGTGGCTTCCGAAAAGGTCATAATTCTGGAAGGTCTTAACAGCATTTACCAAAGAATAAGAGATATTTCCAAAGAATATACTGCCATTGATACCGGTGAAAACTTTGGAAAAGAATTTTTGGCCCTTCTTAATTCCTATAGCTCCACCAAAACCAAATTGATCACCAAGGAACTGCCTCCAAATTTTTGGGAAAATGTTTCGGCAGAGGTCAAAATTGAAGTATATAGGATTTTACAGGAGTTATTGGTGAATATGAAGAAACATAGTCAGGCTCATATGGTCGCCATTACCTGTACCAAGAACAATAAACAAGTTATTATTAAGTATGTGGACAATGGAGTGGGATTTTCTTTGAAAAAGAATTATATGGGAAATGGACTTAAGAATGTGGAAAACCGCATAAAAGGTATAAAAGGAAATATTATTTTCGATTCCAAACCAAACGAAGGGGTCACGGCTACCATAACGTTTGCCATCTAAGATATATATGCAATTGAATAGGATATTTGTTTCGGAGGACATAGACAGCAATAATCTGGGAGTTATTACCATGCTTCAAGGATTGGGATATACCCAAATTGGACACTCACAATACTGTGATGAAGCCTTACTAAAATTAAAAAGGGCTTTGTTGGATGCGAATCCGTTCCAAATTTTGATAACCGACCTGTCTTTCGATAATCCCAGGAACAAAAAACACCTACAAAACGGCCAAGAACTCATAGCTGCCATAAAAGCTGTCCAACCCGAAATAAAGGTGGTTGTTTTTTCCGTGGAGGACAACCACAGCACCATAAAATCCTTATTCGAGGACCAAAAAATTGAGGGCTATGTCTGCAAGGGATTGAATGGCCTAAAAGAACTAAAAAATAGTATTGAAGCTGTATCCCAAAACAAAACATATACCTGTCCCATAGCCACAGCCGTTTTACAGCGTAAAAACGTCCTGGAATTGGATGGATATGAACAACAGCTGCTCTTGTACTTGGCCCAAGGTCACAAACAAAATGAAATAAGTGCCTTATTAAAGGAAAAAGGAATTTCCCCCAACAGTATACGATCGGTTGAAGCCAACATTAGTAAGTTAAAGGATTATTTTGATGCCTCCAACACCACGCAACTGGTATATATAGCTACGAGTATGGGGATTATTTAGAAATGTTCCCAATTTTATTTAACCAATTGCACTTACAAGCCTATCAGGAGCAAATATCCTTTAACCCATCGATTGGAACTACCCTAAACAGAAAAGGTCTTCTTTAGGTTAAGTAAACCCAACAACATTAAAAATTTGCAGTAGCAGCCTTCGTTCTTCCACTTTAAAAGCTTTAGTACAAATTATTACTCCTTTATAATCCCAAGGTAATTCCTAGCATCAATTAAAACCTGGCATTGGTAAATTGAGATCGGCGTTTTCCAAAATCAGGATCCAATCCTGCCCTCTTCCAGAAGTAGGTGGTTGGTAGGTTTGGATACCATCGGTGTCCGACGTACCCAAATGATAGGACACGCCATATCTTGGATCGTACCAAATAGCCTTTTTATTGGTTCCGGAGACCTTTCCCTTGTCTATCGTAAAGGCCATGCCACTTGGGGAATAGACCATGGCAAAAGAGGCATCGGTTGCCAGTACCGCCCTAATGGGTTCTCCCTTCACCTCCATGCTATTTAGGATCAGTTCGGGCTTAGGTATCCACTTGGAAAAGGAACGTGCCTCCACTAAGGTTCTAAGATGTTTCATTTGATATGCCCCTGCAACGTCCATGGCATTATACCATGGAATGTTGGCCCCAATGACCGACTTCCGCTCGGGAGTGTACATCTGCCAGATATTGTTGTTGCCATAGGTATGCCCGCAAGCCCCTGCAAAAACAGACCAATAGGCAGCCTGTCTTACGTCATAGTCATCAAATCGATCCTTGGGATCTGTACCCTTAAAATAAAACCCTACCGGAATGTTTTCATATCTCGGCTCCCCGTCCATGGTTGGTTTTTTAGGCTCAAGAGCATAATCATGCGCTGCATATAATCCGTTATCATGGCCATGTTGCCCGTGTGAGGACTGATACATATTAAAATCCATCCATTCGGCATCAAGGAAATAATCGGACGACATGCCCGGACCTCTTGGATGGAAGGTGATCAGTTGTTGATTATTGCAACCCTGCTTCAGTCCCTTTGCCATGGCCTCCACAATCTCACGATCTTTGGGTGTACGGATATTGCGATCCCCGCCCAAAATCCATATTACCCCACTATCCTTATATCGCTTCCCTAAAAAAAGTCCATACTGCATGGCAGTTTCAGGGGTGAAAATAATGTCTTTTTCGCTTAGGGAACTCCAATAATTGCCCCATGTGGGGAGCATTCCCATGACAAGGCCCAAGGAATTCGCCTTCATTACTATGGCATCTACATGTTTAAAATAAGCCTCATTGGGCCTTTTTGGATCTTTATTAAGTAAGGGTAGATCTCCATTGGCATTGGGGACACTTAGACCCTCCAATTCCGATAAAATAACCGCCTGAATTACTGTAAAACCCTTATCGGCCCGATTTTTAAGATAATGATCCGCCTCCTTCATATCCAGTCTATGAAACAATTCCCAAGCCGTATCTCCGAGATAGAAAAAAGGCGTGCCATCTGCCTTTTCAATATACCTTCCATTTTCGCTTATTCCCAAGGACTGTCCAAAAATCGATTGAAAATACAAAAACACCAAAACCAGTTTAAAATAAAAAAGTAGTTTTCCCATAACAATACCTAGTAGATTTTCGTAATTACCTCCTAATATCTGAAAAATAATTAAGTATCTGGAAATTAAACATTTATTATACAATAAGTGTATAACCTAAAAATATAAGACCCCAATTATTAGAAAATTTCTGTTCATTCTTTTCAATAGGATTGTCCCAGCCACTAAAAGGCAACACTTTTTAAGAGCCTATTTTTAAGTCATTGGTTTAATTAATTCAATCACCCTAAGGCAAGGGGCATGGGAGTTTTAGTTTTTCCTGCCGCCATTAAGACCAACCCTTCCCAACTAGTTTATTGGCAATTGTTGTCATTACCCAAATAGGTGGTAGTATTTATGCAGTACTCTTAGGCTAATTTTTAGGTTTAAAAAACGCATTGGCCGGAATAGTTTCCCGTTCCAGATTTGGACCGCTCCATTCCAGTTTCAGTGATGATTTTCCCCTCCTAGGGCTTTTAAAGTAAATCCTATAAGGATGAAGTCCGGCTTTTAATTTAATGCTTCCGCTTTTGGGCGAGTTTTGAAAATACTCATAATCGGCATCAACTACTGCTGCATCATGGATCCTAAGAAATGCCGCTAAATTGGCCGATAGGTAAAAAGTATAGTCACCGTCCAATGGAACACGGATAAAACCCTCAAAGAACATGGCCCCAGAATCATTACCGCTATTTACAGTACCATTCAACTGGTCAACAACACCTTCTTCATACTGGGCAAGGGTTGCCACTTCCGGTACCCATGGAAATTCGCCCTTAAAGGATTTCCATGAAATGCCGTTTTTGGTTTCCACCTCGTCCACGGCAGGGACAAGAACATTATCATATGGCCTTAATGCCGTAGTATTTGGAATTCGAGATCCTAGGACCTTATCCTTCATCTTTTGCTGTAATGTGGCCAGTTTTGGATCATCCGCCAAATTCTGGGTCTGTTGTGGATCCTGTAAAACATCATAAATTTCAAAATGATCGTTATGCGATTTGATATCGTAACGCAAGCCAACATAATTTCCAAATCGCACCAACTGCATTTGGTTACGGGCGCGTCCTTGATGTTCCGGTATAAAATCGTCATAGTCCGGTGTCTTTCCTGCTTGAAAATATTCTATATAAATATTGCTTTCTGGCTGTGTTCCTTTTCCAAGCACGGAAGGCAATAGTGAAACCCCATCCGAAATGGCAGGGGCAGGAAGCCCGGCCATTTGTGTAAAAGTGGGCATCCAATCATAGGATATACTAGGTGTTTCAATCTTATTTCCTGCAGGAATATGCCCGGGCCATAGTGCCAATGTTGGCATACGCACTCCTCCCTCCAAACAATCACGCTTTATACCATCAAAAGGACCAAAACTTTTAAAAAAAGTAGGGTCTATAGGTTCGTTGGCCAAATAGGATTCCTTGGAAGGACCATTGTCCGAAGTAAATACCACCATGGTATTGTCATCAATTTTTAAATCCTTTAGTAACTGAATAATATCCCCCACGGCATCATCTATACGCCTGGTATCCGTAGCATATCGTTTGTACACCTCTGGCCAAGACAATTGGGCGGTTGCTGGATCCCCATCATGGTCATAGGTTGCATTGGCATAATCCGGATGCATCCATGAATCCACTTCTCCCGAAGCGGTGTTGATCATTTTTCCCGGCTCCCCCAACCATTGAAGGCCGCCATTTAAGCCCCCACCTGCCGGATAGGCCTGGGTAGGGAGTTCAAGAACGGCATGGGGGGTATCATAGGCCAGATACATAAAAAAGGGTTTTTCACCTTCCTCTCCCTTTTTAAAATCTACGATCCATTTCTTGGCAGCTGCCGTAAATAAATCGGTCGTATAGCACTTATCAAGGTCTTCGGCTATATTTACCCTGTTTTCGTACACTTCCTTCCTGCCCCTATAAATACCTTCTTTAGGATAATGTTCGTGGCCATCACCATGGCGTATATAGCCCAAATAATAATCGAAACCACGATTAAGGGGATGTGCCGTCCAATTGGGTGCCTTACCGCCTTTGCCTTGCAAACCCCATTTCCCAATGGCAGCCGTGGTATAGCCCGCGGTCTGCAATACGGACCCTAGAGTATGGTTGTTGTCCAAGGCCTTGTCGAACTGATTGTCCCTTATATTGGTGTGACCCTGACTCCGCCCTAACAAAAGTGAAGCTCTGGAAGGGGCACAAACCGGGGCTGCGGAATAATGCTGTGTCATCAACGCACCCTCTTCCGCCATTCTATCCAAATTGGGCGTATACTCACGCGGATGGGCAGCTCCCTTTTCCTGGGCCCTCATATTCTGAAACAGTACCCCCAAATCCCCATAACCCAAATCATCTGTAAGTATAAAAATAATATTGGGCTTTTTATGTTCCCTATTACCCTCCCCTTTTTCATTCCCCTGGGCCAATAATGTAGTTGTGCCCACAATCATCATTAGGGCGAGCATAATTTTTGTAATCGTAGTTCTATAAAGCATAAAGCGATTTTTTCTTATATGATTGAAAATGATTCGGACAAATTAGCATTAATCTGCTTTATTAAAAACAAATGTGGTCAGCGATTTACCCATAACCTGAAATTTACCTTTACCAAACTGAACGTTGGGCATTTTACTAAGATTGTAAGATTCACTGGTAACATACCTCTCCATTTTGGTATTGGGCGGTAAGGCCACATTCAATTTTATATCAGTAACGGCATCCTTTTGATTTACTACAACCAGCACCAAACTATCATCGGTATTTTTATAGGCGGATAGCAGCACCCCGTCCTTTAGGTTTTCCTCTGTATTATAGGCATCATAGGTAACTGACACCCTTTTGGCTCCCGGCCTGATAAACCTGGAATAATTACCCAAGGCCCATAACAATTTGGAGCCATATAAATCCCCGTCACTAGTCTCCTTGTCAATATAGATTAGTCCGTCCTTAAAGTCGTATGGGCTCATGGCCAACCACCAATGCCATGCACTGGCATTGGCAATAGTAAGATCGGCATGGATAAGACGGGCTACATATAGTGCCGTAGGCATTCCAAAATCCCTACCTTTTCCCTTAATCTCCTCATTGTTCTCCAAAATACAATATTCGCTCATCCAATATTCCAAGGAAGGGTATTCCACTAATTTTTCGGCTATTCGTTCCCTTTCCTTTTTAAGTTTTGAAATATCCCAGGTAGTAAAATAACTATGTGCCGCGATCTTTGGCGCCAAGGATTTTAGATTCCCCAAATAATTCGGATTTTCAGGACCAAAGAACGATGCAATCTGATTGCTCCTGTTAAGATGTTTTTCTTTCTCTCCGGTTAGATAGTCTATTTGACCGGCTTCGGTAATTTCAATTTTGGAATCTATTTTATACCGATTAAAAACCGAATCGATTACCCTAGTTGCATTGGCCAATTCGTCGTTGTTCCAAGGAGAACCTTCTTGTCCGCCTTTCCACTCCCATTGAGGTTCGTTGAACGGACTTATATAATCGAAATCGATGGCTAGGCTATCCTTAAAATGTCTTAATACCCGCGCAAGAAAGTTGGCATAATCCACATACTTGTCCTGGGATAAATTGGCCGCCAAGCCATCGTCTGAATGTGCCTTGTTGTTTCTGGTCAATTGTATTGGCGGACTATTGACAAACGCTATGAATTGGTCTACCCCCAGTTCCTTTGCTGCCTGCAGAAACCACCGTTGTCCTGCTTGTTTTTGCCAATCATAATTCCCATTATCCTGTAAAAAGCCTTCGGCCCTCCTCCAAGGATCCTTAATACCACTTTCTTCACCTTGGGCCGTACTTCCCGCCCCAATATTAAAACGCCAAGCCGAAAGGCCGATTCCTCTTGGTGATCCATCCGTATTGCTGTCCAAACTAAACAACCACTCGGCCATTTGTTGCTTTTTTTCATTGGGCCATACGCCCGTAAACTGGGCAGCCCAAGCATCGGAGGCAGCAAAATTGTGAATGGTCTGGAAATGGGTATTCTTATTTATTTGGACCTCTATTGTAGGATTTTGTTGTGCCCCCGCCCAATTAAAGGCGCACCAAATGAAGTATAATTTTATCAAATTTTTCATCGCTGCCATTTACGGATTCTATAGTAGGGGTGAAATTGTATCTAATCTTCATCAACACATAGAATGTCAGTCATCATTGATGAAACAAATTAATAAAAAGAACCCTATACGTAATGATAGGGCTCTTTAAAAACTAAACTAATCTAACTACTAACAATTTTTTTATTCTACACTCAAATAGGTACCCTGATCAAAAGTGAATACTTCGGAAGGTGTCCTT